>Ga0208360_1000130_pt1 | contig 22652 bp, 37 predicted proteins | sample LakMenE27Jul10ns_FD_150739 | JGI IMG/M metagenome (GOLD analysis project Ga0208360, IMG submission 150739) | Freshwater microbial communities from Lake Mendota, WI - 27JUL2010 deep hole epilimnion ns (SPAdes) | ecosystem: Environmental > Aquatic > Freshwater > Lake > Epilimnion/Euphotic zone ...
TACCTGTACCATCTGTCTGCAAGAAATATGCATTGGCACCACCATTGATCTTTAGGTTGCTTATATTAGTGAATCTAACGTTGCCGTTGCTTGCTAGTGTGTTGGCAGCACCACCTAATGCTTGTCCATTCAGATTAAACTGTAATTGTCCTGTATTACCCGCGGGTTGTGCATATCCTAATGAAAAAACATTTAGGCTAGTCGTGACTGGACTTACAGTGATGCCAGGGGCTTCTGGCGTGACTGTTATGCCAAACGGTTGAACTACGAAATTGGCATTGATTTCACTCATGTTATTGATACCTTATGATGAATCCTAGTGGTTCACGATTTATGTCTGTCTGTCCGCTAACATTACTTGTTCTGCTAACACGCAAAGTTACTATGACTAATGTGCTATTAGCCGCGCTATTCGCTAATGCTATGTTAGGTGTGCTGTTGCCGTTACCTGTTATGTTATTACCAAGATATAGATAACCTGTACCTGCGTTAGCATTTGTGAATGCCGCTGTCAATGTGTAATTAGCATTGCTTGGTTGAGTAGCAAGCGTAATATTGCCAAGATTGACGGAATCAGCAGTATTGTATTCAATATTAGCAACTTCATAATATTTTGCAGTTGGGCTGATAGACCAACCATTGCAATTGACAGCATTACCATTGCTATCTGTAAATGTCAATGGGAAAGTATATGCTTCCCCTGTGTAGATTTCCAAGCATTGCATCTCTGTGCCTGCTATGGTCATCGTTTTCGCGCCGTTTAGTAATAGACTCATGTTCGTAGTTCCTATATATTATTTATTCTGGTCTGACAACTTCATGACTCAGACCCTCACGATCAAGTCGTGCTTTAATCTTATCGCACATTCTCACGTATACTTTTGCTCTGGGAACTTGAAAGATATTGTATGCTTTTGCAAAAGTTATAAATTCTTCAGTAGTTCCTGATTCAATTATTTCCATATACCTTATAAGGTATTCGTCACCATCATTTACTATATTCATATACTGACCTCGTACCCTGTTGTTGTTCCAGAAAATACATATACTCTAGTACCTGATACCATATTGCGCATAAAATATACGATTTGACTAGTCGTTGCACCTACGGCAACTTGTTCATCATAAAAAAATACCGGTTTATCTGCTTCCAGTTCAATAGTAGAGAAATATGTACCTGCAACTATCTCAAAATTAGCACTTGTTCTTCCTGATCCTATTTGTACTGTAGTGGCTGCATTTGCTACCAATTTAAATGTGCCCGCTCTTTTAATATTAACAGCACTAGGAGAAAATGTAGCCGCACCTATTATCCACCAATCATAATCACCATTATCCATATTGAAAAGTCCGGCTTGCTGAGGCAACCATGGTGCAGTACTATTTTGTGCATAACCCATTGCCGTTGTAGCAGTATTTTGATAGTATGGAAAATATTCATTAGCCGCTACAGTAGTACCGTCTAGATATACAGGAACATTAAAAGTTCCAGTGGTTACGTCAACAAAAGGATAAGTTCCTCTTATATCAAAATTTTCATTAGTTTTTTCTTGTTGGAAACCTCCTTGCATATTTTGTATGCTAATCGTACCATTTGCAATATTGTTACCTGCTACAGTACCTAGGGCGATCTTTCCACCTTCGATAGTATTATTAACGATGTTATTATTAACAATAGTATTTGTTTGTATGTTAGTACCAGTGATTGTATTTGATTTTACTTGACCACCTGCGATACCACCTGTATTACTGATAGGATTGTATGGTTGAATATTTGCACCACCCCATGCGAATATATTGCTGACATTACTATAACGACCTGATGTGTCGTTTCTTGCTGTAGCACTCCAATAATAATTTGCGCTAGGCAAATCATTTACTGTTATAGTTACATTGTTGTAAATTGCATTTGCGCTATCACTATTAGTGAATGGTATACCGCCTGCGCTTTGTACAGTGCGGTATAAATTATGTGTTTGCACATTACTATTGTTGCCATAATTGAAGTCCATATACAAAACAGTACCTGTGTCTGGCACGCAACTCGTTACTTCAAATCCTGTTACTGTAGCATTTGCATCTGTGAATGATGTAATAGTCGGTGGACATGGTTCGCTGATCACGTTAGGATCTGTCAATCCTGTATTGTCAGCAGGTACGAAATCTGTGATAGCATTATCAGCGTATACTGTGCCGTTATACTCAAATGCTTCTATGCTTGCTACTAGACTACCATCTTCTAGTGTTTGCTCATTCACGCTACTTACGCGGAATAATTTATATGGATTCACAGGGTCTACAGTCGTCGGTCCCCAACCATAATCAGGCTGACCCACACGAATCACATCACCTGCTTCTATCTGTATACCACTATAGTCTAATTCACAACTGATCACTAAATCTTCACGACTTTGTAATAAGCGTCTTGCCGCAAGATATTTCGCTTGTACTGCTTCATTGACTAATGGAAGACTGATGTTCAATCTGTTCACTGCTTCATTAGGACTCAATATGTCATCGTATACTTGACTGCTCCAATTTGCAGGATTTGTTAGATCGATGACTTGATAATCAGTCTGATCTTTGATATTTTTGTTAGGATATGCGACTTCAACTTGGTTATATGTCTCATTCAAATCTACAGGATTTATCTGTACACCACCAATGATGTTGTTGCTGTCTACTAAGAATAAATCTGATTCTAGACCACTATAAGGTCCATTGATCACTACACGCCACTTACCTGTCGCTTCACTATATTGTAACCAACTATCGCAACTATCTACCATTGTCTGTAGATTAGTCAAGCAACTTGCGGCTGTATTCACAGCACCATTGATACGATATCTAAATAATTGTGTTTGTGGATTACCACTAGTGTCGATATATTGTATAGTTTGATTGCTATATGTGTTTAAGTTATATAAACTTGTGCCAGGCGTGTTGACATCATCAATTTGGCTAGAAGGTATTGCGCAACCATATCTTGTGTTTGTCATGTAATCGTATATGACAGTACCTGGTCTTGCGCCATTGCTTGCGCCCATATTGTTGGTGACTTTGATTTGTGTTGTATCTAAACCTGTAGTACCTGCGTCTGGATTGTACTCAACACGCACGATAGCGAAAGCCATGTTATCTAATTTAACACTATCACCACCTGTAGTATATATAGGACCATTCCAACGTTCGTTCGCAGGTATACCACCGCCTGTGCTACTATCACTCATTATCTGTATAGCAGTCTGACCACCGGTGTTAAAACCTGCGTTCGCGGCACCATTTTGGAATAACCAAATATAGATTTTATTAGCCATCCTATTATCGACTTGTACTGGATCGCTATTAGTTGTAAGACTTGCTACAGCACCATTAGTACCGAATGTTACCTTCTTACCACTATAGTACACACCATTAATAGTGTCGAATGATACAGTTTGTCCATCTGGTTTCTCACATAATGCTATGCAATACCACATGAATTTTTGATCTTTACTGATCTTAGCATCTATGATAGGACCACCCAACCATGCTTGACCATATACTATCGGTAATTTATTATCTGTCGCAGGTGGCAACTGCACACGACCACCACCATCACCACCGGCAGACGCATTTCCTTCTGCTCGTTTCGCTAATAATTTGCTAGCACCTATACTGATCGCGGCACCAAGCAATGCTTTACCTATGAATGCACCTGCGCCAGGAATGAATACGGCAGCGGCTACTGCGGCTACGACACCGAGTAACTTTTTAAGGCCTTTACCTAATTTCTTAAAAAAACTCATATTAGTTGCTCTTTACCATACCGGGCTGAAAATTGCCACCTGCGCCACCTGCGGCTGCACCACCACCTGCGCTAGGCACAGTTGTTTTTGTCTTAGGATCTACACCGAAATCGAACGTAAATCCTGCGAGACTAGTCACATTATTCATAGCACTATCTGTGCTGTCAAAGAACTGCCAACTTTCTTTGTTGGTCTTGCGTCCTGCTATTCTATTCTCTAACACGCTCTTATAACTACTGCAATCAAAACTGATTGTGTAATTGTCTAATTGATCTTCACGCTCTTCGCTGATACCATAATTAGTCACGATGCCTGTGAATCTTAGGTATGCATTATTCAATACCATGTTACTGTTATAGAATCCACGATATATCTTTACTAAACCACCACGTATCTGACCTTGGCTCTCTAATACTTCATAGATGTTGTTACCACTCACACCACTGATAGCGATGCTTGTGTCTGCTGAAGTAACGCGCAAACTTCTATTTTGTACGCCTACGCTCATCAAACCACCTAATGGTGTATATACGTTACCATCGATACTTTCTGCTGTATATGCGCTACTGAATGTCAATAATTCTATCTCGTCTGCTGTGCCTGTAGTGTTTGCGACATTAGCATTGGCAGTAAAGATAGTGCCACTGACATTGCTTGTAGCACCTATAGTAGTCCATGCTGTATTGCCAGTAGTTTTGATGATGTACTCTTGGCCACTGGTCAAACTATTTGCATACGTGGGCAAATAATTATTATAGATCACTAACTGCACAAACTCTGCGCTTGTGACGTTTGCTTTATTATTGGCTACTGCTGGTATACTTGTACTCATGCTGTACCTACAAATTCATAAAGTTGGAAATCGCTACTGAATTCTATCAATGCGTTATTGACTACTGTACCATTAGGACGAACATATGCGCCAGGTATCAATGAGTATGTAGGCATATTTGGGCAGAACATGTTCCATTCACAACTATTTCCTACTGTGATACCTAAACCTGCTACGCTAGCAGTCAATATGTTTGGTCTATTTGTTGTAACGATAACTTCTGATCCTGTACCACGTAATACTTGTGTAGTACTTGTAAATGGATATGGATAGTTGCCTATCTGTATCAAATCATTTGGTTCAAATATCACACGACTAGCAGGTACTACTGGCAAACCTGTAATCTTTAATTGATTGCCAACGAATGCATCTACACCATTTTTTACAGTCAATCCATTCAATTGATTTTGTGACAATTGACCTTGATATCTGAATATCCAACTCAAACATGCATTATCGCTAAATGTCACGATCTCAGGACTGACGACATCCATGGTGTCTAATGCTTCTAACAGATCACGATTCTGATAATATTGCAAACTAGCAGGCATCTTTAATGTGAAACGCCATGGATTCTTAGTTGGCGTGAGACTTACTCTTGGTATCTCGTTTCTTGTGAATTGTATACCAGCGACCTTTCTACGATCTATGCTGATCGCATTACATTTGTTTAAAATTGTTTGTAATCCTGCCATGACTTTTTCCTATTATGCTGCCGCGCCATATGGCATTTCTTTTCTTGCCTGATTGCTTGCACCAAATAATGCTTTTCTATTTTCATAGAACAATGTCGCTACGCTCTTAGCGTCTACAGCATTGATATTATTGTTATATGTGTAATTGTTTACTACAGGTTGTTGCTGTGGCGCACTTGCAGTTGCAGTACCTAACTTATCATTAGGTATGACTGTGCCTGCCGCTTTTGGTACGAATAGTTCTGGCCCGCGCTCACCGACCATGTAAGGTTTACCTTTTTCAGCAGGACCACCTTCTGCTAATCCTGGTAATGGTATGCCAACGCTACCTAAGAATCCACTGATAGCACGGAAGATTAATGCTTTCGCTATCATCTTAGCAAGATCAGCAACGATGCTTCTAGCAAAATCACTAAACTTGAACTTACCTGTATTGACGAATGTATCTACACTATTGCTTATAGTTCCCCATGTATCGTTTACAGCCTTTTGTGCCATATTGATTGGCTTGAATTGTTCTGCTATCTGTTCTAATCCTCTGATCACGCCTGCGTTATAACTTTGTTCTAATGCAGTCTTCTCTGTGATCTCACGATTCTTAGCGTCTATCGCAGCCTGCGCTCTTTGATTTTCTAAACTGATAGATTCCATGATACGATTTTTTTCTAACTGACTAGTAGCATTCTCAAGATCACGCCTTAAGTCAGCGACACGCTTTGCGCTTTCAATCTGTATTTTGGCTATTTCTAATGTTCTAGCCATATCTTTTTCTGATATCTCACCGGCTATGACTTGACGCATTTGATCAGCACGAAGTATTTCTGTTGCATTATCCAATTGCAATTTCAACAATTCATTTTGTTGTGTGATATAATCTTTTCTTGCGATCTGTGCCTCGAGGTTTGTTATCTCAACTTGTTTGAGAATCTTCATCGCATCGGCTTGTTTCTCAATAATCTTTATCTGCTCTTTATACTGTGCAATCAATATATTATTAGTGTAACCACCTTTAGCCTCTTCGTCTCTTATTTTTTGTTGTATGGCTAATTTTTGATTTGCAGTTTCTTTGTCAATGTCAGCAATCATCTTGGTTCGTTTTGCTTGTTCATCAAGCACACCAATTGTACCATTAATTGTTTGTTGATATTTTATTGCTATACTATTTTGGGCTCTTAATTGTTCATTGCTTCTAGTTTGTTGGTCAGCAATCTGTTGCTGATTTTCTAATAATTTTTCATATAATTGTCCACGCTCTTTATCTGCACTAGTATCAGTTGCGCCTGCAGGAGTGGTCGCGCCTGAACCTGCCATCATATTATCGATGGCTGATCCGAGACCTAATGCTAATGCACCACCTGCTAATAATTTAAGTATAGGATTCTTACCTAACGTATTGGCGATAAGCGCTGTATTTTTTAACTCTCTATTAAATTCTATCAATCCAGTGATAGTTTTTACGCCAAACGCTAATGCGAATGTTACGCCAAGAATTTTGATGATTTTTTCTGCTTGTTCGGCAGATAGTCTCATATTCTCTACTTTACCTATCAATGGCTCAAGCACACTTAGTGCAGCCATTTGTAATGTACGGAAATTATGTTCCATAGCGGCAACTGCTTCTGCCGCACGATTCATCTCAACTTGTAATGCTAATAAATCTTTTGTATCTAATGCTTTTTGTAATGCGCTAGGATCTATTTGTGCGAATGCTTTGCCGAATACAGCGATACCTAATGCAGTACGCTGTGCGCCTGCTTCCATACCTGCTAATTGTTCAATAGCCTTTTGGAATACTTGAGTTGGAGTCTTAGTTTTTAGATCATCTAATGTGATGCCTAATTCTACTAATGCTTTTTGTGATTTTTCGTTTAGCCCTGTGGCTTCATCTAATGTTTTGTAGAACTCTGTAAGTATCTTGCCAGCGTCACCAAAACTTCCGCCTGCTTCTTCAAGACTTTGACTTAATGCTAATACAAATCCTGTAGTCGTACCAAATGCGTCGGCAACATCTTTTATGCCATCAGCCATCTTGATAGCACTACCTGCTATCAATGCAAATGCGCTACCTGTTACTTTTGATACAGTACTTGCGGTTCTACCAATTTTATCCAATGCATCATCAACATCTTTGCTAGTGGCAACAAATTTCTTTGCACTAGCATCAGCATTTTGTAATGACTTGTTTAGACTGTTGACTTGATCTTCACCATCAACTTCTATTTTTATTTTATAATTGTCTATTGTAGCCATTATAATTGTATCCCTAATTTTTGTTTAACATACTTACGAATTTCTTCAATCGTAGGCTCTGTCATACCGTCAGGCGCTTGTGTAGACCAACCCTCTTCTAAGCGTTGTGCATATGGATAATTGGCTTGTATCTCGTTACCACGCAATATTGTCTTACGTCTTGCATTTCCAGGCCTATAATTCTTAGGCTTATATTTCGTCTTCCAACGATTTGGATCTCCGATCGGCGTGAATCCTTTGTAGGCGTCATAAGCAACCTTGGTGATTGTTTTTTCATCAAGTATATCTAACACCTTATTCAAACGATTCACGATATTGCTCATTTATTTTGCTTGCCTTTTTGTAATATAGTTTGCAATTGATCTTGATTAATTTTATAAGCATTAGGATCTGGTGCAGTACCTTTCGCTTTTGTTTTAGCCATCTGATAACTATCGTAGGCAGCAAGGACATCGGTGATCATGAAGTCGTATGTGGTAGCGTTCTGTTCCACGACATGTGGCAAAACACCATACTTCTCAGCCATACGACCTATCGTGATCATTTTTGCGCTTCCCCAACTGTTTGGGTCGATGCCTTGCTCTGTGGTTTTCCCAAGATTTCTCCAATCTTGTTGATCGCCGCGGCAGCGATATCGATGGGTAGATCCTCATCATCTGCAAGTACTTGCTTGCCATCCTTGTCTAAGATCATGGCTTTCATCATCTTATCAAGGTTGCTAAATTCGTTGTTGCTACGTGCATTGAAAAAGTCAAAATAAATTGACATGCGCACGATATTATATGTGTGGAATGTGATAGGTTCGCCATATCTTTCGATAAGTTCCTTATCATCAAGAACTATTTCTATTAGTTCTGGTTTGCTTGCGAAATCTTTGATGTTCATTTGTTATCTCCTTTTGATTAGTTCCCACTATATTTATCGTAATGCTCTTCAAGCAATTGATTGAGCAATGCGATGCGAAATGCCTGTTTGGCTTTCATCTGTCTGATTGTCTGTTCCATGTTGTTTAACATAGGTAACAGTTTTGCTTCATCTGCGATTAGACTTCTTAGTTTTTCTTCCTCAGTCTTTAGGAAGGTATTGTTATTAGTATTCATTTGTTCACCTATAAAGAAAAAGAGAGCAGATCGCTCTGCCCTCTTTCTTTGGTCATTATACGACCTTAGGACCAGATCCCATGTCACCGTTCACCGCTATAGTTAGTGGTGATACCCATACTGGGCTATCAGGCGACGCTGTTGGTGCAACAGAACTCAAATAACCTTTACCATGATAGATGAAAGTTTGAGTATTGGCAATATTATTGCCTGGTGTTGTGTTACCAACGTTGCTACTATTGTTCAACTGAAGTCTGAATGCAACTTCAATACGATTCTGGCTCAAGCCAGAAACACCTTGGTATGATGCTGAAGTGTTTGCTGATGCGTTAGCACCAAAAAATCCTTCTTGATCTACTACGATGTTAGTGCTGATCTCATTGTCGCTAGGTGTAGTAACTTTGTTGATACTTGCTGAACAGAAATCTGTCCATGAGAATATACCAGTGCTGTTAGTCACTGTTACATCTTGCAAGCAAGTAACATTTAACAAAGTTGTATTGGCTGCATCGTTGGAAATATAAGTTCCAGCGAGAAAACCATTACCACCTGCGCCAACATTAGAACCAGCCACATTAGTTGACAATATGAGTGCAGGGAAAGTACCTGTCTCGTTTACTGTAATGTATGCCATTTTAATATCTCCTTAAGTTAGTGGCGTCAATCATTAAAATCCAAGCGTTTTAAACTGAAAGTATAGGTATGTTTTTCACTACGATTACCGATCACTTCTGTCTTACTGTATGTGATTTCATAATAACCATTAAAGAATTGTCTGTCTGCGGCAAGATCATTGATCGTACCTAAAACAAAAATACTTTGTGGGTCATCTTGGAAACTCACATATAATATCTCGAACTGATCTGTCACGGCGTATATCTGACCACAAGGGGTCACACCATTGATGTTTACTTCACGACTGACAGGGTGAGCATCTCTGACATAAACGCCATATGGGACAACATCATCACTACTAGGATATGTGCCACTCACTTCCACGATAGGTGTAAGTGTGTTGCATGTGGCTCTCATATATTCTATGATAGCCTCCTTAGATATTAATGGTTGATGTCTTGATGGCATCAGAAATATCTCCTGTCATTGTTGAAGTAATCTACGTCTGCTGTCCAATTCTCTTCTAACTTAGTCGTTGGACCGTTAGGAGCGTCTTCGTTCAGATCATAGAAGTTCATCAATTGCAATGCTTTCTCCCATTCAGCCTGATATCTACGCAATGCATGATCAAAGTTAACACGGTCAACATCGTTGACGTTGCTAGTATCTGACACGATTGATTCGTAGAATACTTTTACAGCCATGAATGTATCAAGGCGTATTAGTGTCTGATCATTTTTGATGAGCAGACTTGGGTTGAATGAGGATATCAATGCACCGTTAGGTAAGTTAGTGTAATATGTTGCCCCTAGCACCGTATCGCAATACTTTTGCCACCAACCAAATTCAAGTTGATAAAGGATCTCTTGACTACCTACTTTGAAGTAGTCATCCCAATTGACTTGCATCTGACTAGCACGGCGTTCTGCCGCAGGATCATAAAAGATTATATCCTGTACTGTTGCATTGCTGACTCGTTGATAGGGGACTGACATAGTAAACTTTTCCTATATTATTTCAATTACTGCTGGTAAATGTTGATTGCTCCACCGCGTCTTGGGTCGGCTACGCCTGCACCCATGTAAGCGAGACCAGTCAACCACATCTGCAAGCCACCTGGCTTCTCACCCATCTTGATCTGCAATCCTTCTTTGAGAACTGTGAAGATCGCAGTCTCGTGGAAGTAACCACCAACAAGCACTGGGCTAGTTGATTGTTGACCAAGCAATACACGGTTTGCTGAAGGTAAGAATGTAGTAAAGATTACTGCGCAACCATAAACGCTTTCGATGCGTCCAGTTGACAATAATTCGTTACCAAGTGCAGATAGGTTTGAACCACCTGATTGGCTTACTGCACCACCAGTCAATTCAGCAAGCATACGATTCAATGAAGAACCATCTTGTCCTGCTGTTGCTGTAGTAAGTGGAGTAGGAGCATCACCGTTGCTGTCCAATACGATGATTGGAGTGCCTGGTAGGCGAGCAACTTTGTAATTCTGCTTGACATTACGAACTAGTTCTAATACGCTAGCACTAGTGAAGCCATTAGTCCAACCAGCAGTATTGCTTGGTAGACCAGCAGTAAGCAATTCCATAGCACCTAACTGAGTTGGACGAGCAAAGCCGTCTGCTGGTGTTGGGCTATAGTTAGTGTTGCCTGGTGTTGCCTTAAATGATAAGAAGGCTTGACATACACGAATGTCAACCTTTTCACCATATGACTCACCTAGTTCAGCACCTAGTGTTGCGGCTAATTCGAATGATGTAGTCCATGCGTAGAATACGTCAAACGCTGTAGCGGCAACTGCTGGAGTTGCTGTGATTGAACCTTGACCTAATGAAGGATTCTGTTCAACTGCTAATGGAGGTGAACCGAAACCATCACCGGTGCTTGAACCGGCTGGGTTATAGTCTTGGTATGTGATTGGTGCAAAGTTAGGCACCAAATATTGATTACCCTGGTTAGGGGCAACGACCTGTGTGAACTCTACGAGTCCTGTGCTTTCGTGCATTGCACGTAAAGCGAAGTTTGCAATGGCTGTTGTGAAGCCATCGGCTTCATTATTACCACCACCTAATACATATGCCATTTTAATATCTCCTTAAGTTGGCTTATACGATCTTTCTAGATGCTGTAGACACGGTTGCAGTTACGCCTGCCGCCTTAAGACCAATACGCTTACCTAAGCCATTTCTCTGTGCCCATGCATTGAAGGCAGCAGGATCTTTGCTATAGTCAGGTATCTGATCAGGAGGTGCGCCAGCGAACTGACTTTGACCTGGCCTCAATCCAGAACCGCTTGACAGACTATTTTGCTTGAGTAACTTAGGGTTACCTTGAGCAACTTCTTCTACCAAGCCTTTTAGACTTAATGGATTACCGTCCATACCATATCGTTCTTGACCCTTCTGATTGATGATTGCATAACTGCCATCACGCTTGAACTGTAGATTACTCTTGATTTTTTGCAATGCATAATCTTGTAAATCATTATCGAATCTATCGCCCATGTTGCGTAATATCTCAGTATCCAATTCTTTCATACGCAATGCTCTGTCTTTTTGAGCAAGGTCGCGCTGAAGTCTCATGAACTGATCTCTTAAATCGGTACTGTCATCACCTACATCACGCCCTATGCGTGAGTTTTCAGTAGGTTCTGACTCCATTGGCTGTGCGTTGCCACCGCGTTGTTGACTTGAAGTACGTGCCACATATGCTAATGCTGCCTCTACGCTTTCAAAGTTTTGACCACTTGCTTGTGACAAGGCGTTCAAAATAGAATTTGTAGTGCTTTTGCGAATAACACCTGGGTTTACTTTTCCATCACCAGCATCATTTGTAACCTGTTCTGCATCAGGGGCACTAACGGAGCCATCGAGTTGATTTTCTAACATTTAATTTTTCCTTTTGTGTTATATCGTAACAAACGAATTTAATTTATTATCTACCTGTGTTGATACCTTGCAATTGTGTTGCAATCGCTTGGTTTGTATAATAACTCTGTCCGGTATATGTAACAGGTGTACCTATACCTACATCATTATATCCTACGCCATAATCTCCTGCGCTATCATACTCAGTATCATCACCATACATTGGTTCGGTCTCACCGAACTCTTCTGGTGTACTGATCTGATCACCGAGATCACGGCTCAATACTTGTTCATTGTCTTGTGTCATCAAGTCTTTGACTTGCTGATCTTGTATAGTCTCAATATAAGCCTGCTCATACTGCGGGATCTTTTCAGCAGGTGCGAGCATACCAATGATTTCTTTAGTGATGAGACTATCAATGATAGGATTATTCTGCACCATGGCTTTAGCCTGACCCATGAGGGCTAATCTATAGTTCGTGTCATGTGCTTCATAATCTGTGTTGTAATGTACTTCACCTGCCCAACGCATTCCCATGAATCGTGCGGCATAAGTGAATATCAATTCTTCTGTGACTTCCATCAAGCGGGCTTTGCTCTTTGCGAGTCTATGTAATGTTTTTCGTTCCTCGATGATGGCGACGCCACTTGCGATTTGATTCTTTGTGTTACGCAAGCCACCTAGGCCAGTCAATGCTTCGATCTGCTCAAGTATCTCACGCTGTCTACTTGTGACTTTATCAACATCACCTGTATCGACAGGAATAGATTCTACTTGACCTTGACTTGCGCGAACTATCGCACCTGCGTGTACAGGAATGCTTACGCCTTTATCTGCACGAATGATAGTCTTTGCGAACTGTATTGATGTGTATGCTTCACATTCTAATTTATAATGTTCACGTTGTGCATCACTTGCACTATCGATATCGCTAACGCCTAGGTCCATTGTTCTTGGATCTCTACGACCATATGCTATGAAGCCTGGTATGCTCATGCCTGCAGGATAAGTACCTGTACCTATCTCTTCTACATCATTCTTGCTGACATTCTTACCTACACGGTAATTCTTCCAATAACTTGGATATTCATCAGTACCAAGATGATAGCATTTCAAATAATAATTGTCTTTGTCTTCTGCTTCTAATATTTTGACATGCTTGACCATTGGCTTGCCACCAAACCATTCCCATTCCCAATTCCATACATTGAGTGGATTGACTGCGACAACATAAGGTCTACCAAGATTGCCTTCATCTTGTTTAGGCATATCTACAAAGACCCAGCAATATCCATAGATGCTAGTGAGGTCACCTACTTGTTCCATGAAACTATCCATTGATCTGTTTTGTAGATCACTATCAAGCAACATCAGTTGTGCCCACTCTGTGTTATCAGGATTGATATACTGACCTGCTGGTGTGCAGAACTTTAATTCACGTTTGATGCCTGGCTCAAACAATACATCGTTGATAGTGTCAACGATATAACGGCAGATAGGTTGTGCGACTGTATTGTTTACTAGATCGATATAAAGATTGCTATCTTCGCTTGGTCTTTTCTTGCGCACATAAGTCTTAAATATCTGTCCTCCTAGATATGCATACTGGTATGCTAACATCTGTTCATAGACAGCGTTGTATATAGGACTCTTATGAGTTAATTCATGTACATTCATATTTTTTTCCGTTGACGATTATTCGTTGTCGTCAAGATATTCGTAATAATCGCCACCGAACTTTTCGTCGAACTTTTCGTCAAGATATTCTTCTTGCTCCATGGCAGCATATTCTTCTGGATCCATGTCCATCACATCTTCTGTCTCTTGAGTATAGACGCTATATTCGTCTAGTGCTTTCATGACTTCTGGAAACTCACCGAATGCACGATCAATATCTTGCGCACTGTGTCCCATGTCGGTAAGATATCTCACGACATCTTTTGCAAGATCATAATGATCATCTTGTGGTATGTAAAATTTTGAGATTGCATACATCTCGACCATCATATCAAAGTCCATATTGTCACCTATACTAGTATCTATTATTTATACACGTTTGTTTAAATATTTACTGTATTCATTAAGCATGCCTGGATAACAATGCTTATGTTTACGGCTGAACCATGTCACATGATCTGTTCTATTACAATGTAAGCAAGTCATGTATGGGTCTTTTGGCTTGTTGAAGTTCTTACCATATTTCTTTTCTAATCTATGTCTGCGATCTAATGGGCTACCATATACAAGATGATCAGGGTTCACGCAATTTTTTGTCAAACATGTATGTTGCACTTCATGATTTTCTAAATCTAAACCTTTTTCTTTACCGGCGACTCTATGAACTGTCATCATCTTAGGTACACCGTCGTTTCCACGTATCATGCCGTAACCGGCGTTATTCACTGGTCCAGTCCATAACCAGCATTTACTTTTATCTTTTGGTATATCGACACGCTTCATCATGCGTTCATATGCGCTTGTGGTTTTTGATTTCTTGCGTGGTTTTTTCGTTTTCGTAAACATACTATTATTTAGTATGTTTGATAATCTTCATTTATTTCGTCACCATTCATGATGTCTTCCCAACTTGGTCCACCAGGATACAATGGACTCTCAGGTTTATATTTGTTCGCAGGATCACTCATACGTGCATAGCGTGGATCCATGCCTATGTATTCTTTCAATGTTTGTTCATGTTGTATAGGGAACAAATGATGTATGCCATAACGCAAGCAATCACCTAATCCGTCTATGTGTGCATACTTCTGTTCAGTATACTTGACTAAACGCTTGCGACTACCATCTTCGAAATGATACGTGGTCAATGCTTCTATCAATAGTTTATCGTCTTTCTTGATACGCAATCTGTCTGCATTGATGAATCCATTCACAGTATTATCTGTATCTGAGATCAATGGATTGCTCTTGCGACCATTCACTATCTGGAAGCCATATTTCTCAAGTATGATACGATCTGTGACACCGAATGGGCTAGTTGTGTCACGATTGACTTGAGTACCACTCATGTCGATGATACTATAAAGTCTGCGTTTTGGAAAGTCTTGACGTATCGCATCAGCGATTCCTTCTGTGCTACAATCTTTGATTGCATAACTCTTCAACACTTCTAATCGTGCTGTAGGCAAACCTTCATCGATCACTTGTGCAACTATTGCCGTCATCACCCTTTTATTAAAATCATGAAAGGTGTATAAGTCAGTACGTCTATCTAGTATGTCATCCACTGTGTGTTTGTGTATATCGAATGAATAATAAAACTGATCAGCCACGCTCTCCCAGGAGCATAGATAATCTTGCGCAAACTTTAGTGGACTGAGTATGCGTTTCTGTTCATCGATGTAATCACGATTACCACTGCGCATCTGCTCATAGTTATAGTGCCGTACGATATACTTTTCAGGCCTTTCAAGAGCCATCTTGAATAGGTCGTACAGTGGTCCAGTGCCATTGGGTGTACTTATCACGATCAGTCTACCTTGACTGTCGGGTGTACCCACACTAGGACGCAAACGATTTGTGATCTCTTGCAATGTATCACTTGTATACAATGATGCTTCGTCAGCGATCCATATGCCAACGTTTAGACCACGTAAGTTTTCACGCTGTTCTGCACTTTTACAGCGTATGAAAATACCGTTAGGAAACTTTATAGTTAACTCACTGTTATTGATATCGATACCATCACGCAAATTAAAATGATTGATGCACGATTTCTTTAATGGTTCCCATATGAGGGACTTGATCATGGCACCTGTGGGTGCTGAATATATTATATCTTTATTTTTGTGATAGCGAACGTCAGTAGCGAATATAGGTAATGCTATGCTGGCTAAGAATGTCTTGCCGCTACCAACAGGCACGATATGTATGCAATGCTTGTCACTATCAAGCATGTCACGGAGCAATGTTGCTTGCTCACCATATAGATCAATCTCTATTTTTTGCATCAGTTGTTATTGTTATTGGTATCTGTGACCAATCTGCTAACTCACGCTGTGGAAATACGAACTGTGCATTCATGCTCTCGCCATTCGTTGTGACATCAACTTTGTCTGCGACAACTTTAGCAAGTATGGTCTTCTCATAATCTCTGACTGCTTGCCAATCATGACGCAACATGCTTTCCATGTAATGCTCTGCAAGCAATTGCTCAAAGCGTTTACCTGTCGTGCGTTGTATCTGCTTCAATATCTCTGAGCCGCTGAGTTTCTGTATCATGCCCTTCTTGCGTCCCGCTCCCGGTCTCGCTCCGCCACGCTTTGGTTTGTTTTGTTCTTCTGACATTTATTTTGCTCCCATCACTCTTTGTTAAGTTTAGTGGCACTGAATCTACCACAACATGCACTAGTGAGTTCATATCCATGCGTTTGTAATCTGTCACTGATTGCTTGTCTAAGTTCATTGAATTGTTCCTTTGTCATGAATGGCATATATTTTAGATTGCGCACTTTGAGAAGTATCTGATGCTGATCCATATTATTGACACGCTGTATTTCTTCAACATTATCGTACATCAGATGACTCCTTCATCCTTAAGTATCTTCATTGCCCACGTCAAGCCAGCAGGTCCGCCCCACATTAGATATGCTTGTGTACCTTTGGTATTTTCGCCTGGCTTATAATAGACTCTTGCTCTGCTCAAGAATTGATATGTGCGCATGACAGTATCAAGGCTAACGTTCTCACGCTTTGCAAATTGATTAGCACGTTGTAAGCCAACACTAGTACCGCCTTTATTGCTGGGTGTGCTTTCGTCACGCATTTTTAGTCCACGCTTGGCATTGTTTGCCATGGTCTCTGTTGGCTTATAACTCATTTTTTCTTTACAGGCGTACAGACATCACGACCATTCACTGTGCCTTGATATCTGTAACCACTCCAACATGCTTTTGCATCAGCACCAACTTTCTTGCCTTGCTGATTTGTCTGTGGTAATTTTACAGGTTTACTTTGTTTCATATGTCACCTCACTTCTTTGGTGGTTTAGGTCTTTTGTTTTTCGCAGTTCTCATACCGCGTGTTGGTAATGGTTGTCTCATGTTATTCTCCTTGTTAAACATAAATTTTCTCCCAATCTTCTGGATTGTCTGTTGGATCAAGACCATCATACAATGTCTTGTCAGTGGTGTCTAGTTTGTTTTTAAACTTCAATGTACCGAACACGCTCAATATCTTTTGGTTGTTCTGTTTCCATTGTTCTACAATCTCATCATAGCGATCACTGCCAAGTATAAGTTTCAATTGCGTCTTGCAATCTGTAACTGTAGGATTGACATCGAACTTGCTAGATTCTATTGTGAACATGAAATCTAAGCAACGATCTGTTTCCATGTCAGTCATGTACAAACTAAGTTCGGTGACCATCTTGTTCATGATGTCTACCTTCTTGTTGTCGAACTTACGATTCCAAATATCTGTCATGAACATTAGTGCAAAGTTCCTGTATGTGTGATCTCAGGTGTAGCATTACTGATCATCTCATTGATGTTTTGCTCAGTCATTAAACTTCCCAAGAAGTTGTATACTGCTTCCATGCTTAGTATAGTGAAGTCAACACCACGTTTCTCATCAACATCCATGGCACTTACGTCTATGTTTTTTGCATTTTCTAATGCTTGTTTAACATCTGTCATGAGTGGTTGTAGTGTCACCCATACGATATTATCTTCTGCTCTTACCATCTTATAATTCATTTGTTCACCTTTATGTTATTTCTTTTTGCCATAACCACTTGCGTAAATGGCTTTACCTTGTTTCTCGGCATCTTCACGTTTGCGGTATATCTTGCCACTCTCGCCCCAACGATATCCCATAGTTTTACCTGAACTGTTTTTGACTTCTTTTACTGGCATATTCAATCCTCCAATGATCTATTTTTCTTTGCAGGTCCCTTGCATGTTTCATGATGCCTGAATAGTTCTGCACGTAATGATTGATAATGTTTCAAACAATCAGGACATTTGTATCCTGTTATGAACCAACCATTCTTTTTATGTTGATAGAGGCGTATCCAATCTAATGGCACATCACTGTCAGTATATTTTACAATCATCATGTATTTAGTACATGATGAATAAAGTTTATATGAAATTTTGATAGTTGATCTAACGATCTCTCATGCTTTGGGTAATGTCTTGCGTTTGCTTGCAAGTAAACGAAATCCACCAAAAGGCATGTATTTGTTATAACCCATAGTACGCCATAACTTCCTAAGTCGTTTGGTTTCTAGTTCTTTTTTAGTTAGTTTTTTCTTTTCAGGCATATCTTAGTTATATGTTACATCCTGCTAGGATATATTCTGTATAGTTCAGTGTCCTACGGACACATGCACTTCACAGAAATTTCATTTCTGTTCGTGCCCTCTTATTTAGGTGTCATTTATATATCAGATCAGGTCTTACTAGATATTGTCGCTAGGGTATAGGGGTAGATATAAAAATCTACGCCCATAACAGCATTGTCGCTGAGGTTTACAGGTTCCAACTCTTAGCATTTACCGTCGCGGATTGACTATATCTCACGCACCTGCAAACGCAGGCTGCTATCGTATTCACTAATAACATAGACCGTTGTTGGTGATTGTCTATGTCTAGTATGCGCCCTCTACCCTTGTTACTATGACGCATCGCATTTAACCTTTACGATGTAGAAATGACTGTCGTGCCGAGTGGCGTGATATCATTTATGGCAACTTTCGTTGTCTACATTATAGTGTTAGACTCACCTTCACCTTACCGCCACACATCAGAACGGATTTCGGTCGCCTTCTACGCGGCGCAAGCGTTTAGCGTCTAAATTTTTTGTTCTGCTTCTTAATTAGTCGTTTCAATCTGTCTTTACTAATTTTAGTATTGACGAATGGTTCATGTTTCAATGGTTTTGACTTAGTAGGTTGTAATAAACGATTTGGCATCCAACGCACATATTCAGTCATATGTATTGGATTTTCTATAAACCATTTTTGTTTATGATCATCCCACCAGCAACCCTTTTGTTTTGCTAGTTCTTTCTCTTCAAAAGGTACTTCTAGATATATTCTCATATCATATACGCCAATTCTAAATGTTCCCAATGTTTTATGAGTTTGAATATCAATAAAAACTTTTGACTGCGAGTTAATTTATGATAGGAGCCTTCGTAAAAAATATCTTTTTTTTCTTTTGAAGTGTAATCATAAACAACACTTTGTAATTGTATTAGGTCATCTACATGTAACCTATCATAGGTCATGCTATTATAAAATTCTGATGCTGAAAAATTTAATTGCAATAATCTCGTCGTCCATTTTATTGCTTCTTCTTCTGATATGCTATTCATGATATACCAAAAATCAGGACTATTTAAATCATCAGATTTATGCAATAACCATTCTTCACGCAATGCTACTATTTTAGTATAAAAACTAACTTGTTCCATAACTGCTCCTAATTTATTAATGCTCACTTCTTTTTAGCGAAAAGATGGGCCAAGCCGCGCTAAACAACTTGGCCCTGGAGCGTCATAATGTACTCTTAGAGAATACATGTTTATTTATCTTATTGTCACTACTATTGAAATTTAAATATTGCTCGTATACACTACGACCTTTATCATCTACGAAAAATTCTCCGCACAATTGTTCACTACGCCAAGTGGGTAATGCACAATCAAGTACATTACGAAATACAATAAAATTCATCGTTGGTAAATTGTTGCGTATGACATAATGATCGATGATGTCAATCTCATAATTTGTTAACTTATTCGTCATAACTATACCTTATCCTATTGCTATACCTATTGATCTCGGGATCAATACCCATGCTATAGCACCAATCTTCAAATGGTACACCTTTCTCAGTTTCTATCATCTCAGGTAGACTTGAGTATATACCATTAGGAGATTCAGCACTACATATAACTCTATCACATTCGTCTACACTTGTCAAGTCTATGTCTAGACGATTAGGCAAATGTCGACCATATTTTAATATGTTCCAAAGTTTTTTCTTTTCAAGATTTGACATCAAACAACTCCATATTAAATTTTTTATCATTTAATTTTTTGCTTGTCATAGTATCATATCTGCACATTAAATGAAATCGATCATCCATATTTTCAGTAATTATTTTTCTTATTGGTGAATGGACGATTGATATGAAAGTTTCTAATATTTTATCGTTACCGATTTTATAAACATTGTTACAAGTATTTTGTATTTTGTCTAAACTTTTTTCAACCGTTTTATTATTCATAACACTTATGTCATGTTTAAAATCGGTTGATCTGTTATTATCGGATGCTCGTTGTTTTCTTTGTTTTATGATTTGTTCATGAGGTACATCCAAATATATCACACTAACATCACGATGTTTGCATAATTCAGATATAATAGTATGATTAGTAGATAGCATCATGCCCTCACATAATACATCATATTTTAAATCATCAAAATATTCAATCAACAATTTTATTTGTTCATTATATGCAATAGTATCGCATCCTAAAGTTTGATTTTTATCATCATAAGGTCCTATCACTATGCATTCATTTAATTCTAGGGTATTATACAATCTTGTGATCAAAGGTCGGTGTTTGCGTGTGATTAACACTTCTTTGTCATTGTATAATGACATAATATTTTTGACAGCAGTACTTTTACCGCTACCTGAATAGCCGCGTATATTTACAATCATAAAAAAGTAGCGTTAGTTTGCTAACGCTACACAGTTAGTTATTTTTCAATCGCAGACAAAACATCATCAACGGTAGTTGATTTAGACAATAACGAATTGTATTTAATTTTTTTGTCTTTGTTTTGATAACGATCAAGTTTTTGTTTAATTAAATTTTTAATTGTTTCATCTTGAAATGCAACATGATTGATTGCAAACTCAAGTGCTTGCAACTTAGTGCTGATCTCAGGTAATTCAATAAAATTTATTAAATCAAAATCTATAATAGGTCTACATGTTCGCAATCTTGCTTGCAAATTTTTTGCAAACTTGATCTTATAAGGACCTGTCTTTCTTTTAGTAACACCTATAGCAACTATATTTTTAATATTCATAAACGCTCCTTTTGTAATCTGCTAAATTAGCATTACAACAATTATAGCAAAGCATAAAATACATGTCAAGCATTTTGTGTGCAAAGAATTGTCAAGATTGTGAATAAGAATCATTCGCATTTACATTGACTTACTAAGCATCTTCATTAAAGTTGCTCCGTTTCGCACACACTACGGAGCAAGAGTGGACATAAGGCTCTAAAGGGTGCCTTGTGCTAAAAATTATAATTCTTCTATGCGTTTTTGCAAACGCTCGATTTCTGTATCTGTATCTTGATAGAATGCTTCAGCAGACCACACAATCTCTTGCACAATCTGTCTGCGCTTCTCAAGATTCTTGATCTGTCGCTCAAGTTGATCGATCTCAGGTTCTTCATCAGTCAACTCAAACTCACTAAAATAATTGTCATCATATTGCAAATTTGCAAGTTCAGCATCGATCATGTGATGATGATGCTTTAGAACATCGTGACTATTTGCATTCTCATCATTGTTATAAGCACTATACATATCAAACATAATATACTCTCTCAGTCAAATGCGTAGCAATGTCGCTACATTGTTAATAATATCAAAAGTCGATCTGAATGTCAATACTGTATTTTTGTACAGTACTGACACCTAGATAAGAATGATTCTTATTTCTGATTTTTTTCTACGATCAGATCGTAATGATCCATGATCAAGTCAAGACAATACTTAGGATTGCCTCCGAGCATGACACGCATGTGTTCCTCGCAGGATTTTCCAAACTTATGTTTGTGAACTAAGATCGGAACGATTGGTATAAAAGCAAGACGCCAACTATTTTTAGTATTCTTGCGAACACGTTTTTCTGTTGCTTTGTCAGCACCAACAAACATGTCCTCGTATATCTCAGACATTATTTTGCTAAATTGCTGTTCGTCATAACAACGATTATAGCCTGCAATGTTGCTACCACGATTCATAATCTCAAGCGCATCACCAGGAACACTCAATACATTAGTAAACATAAAATCACCTCAGCAGTTAAAGTTAAACAATAAAGATAGTATAGCAAACAACACACACAAAGTCAAGCCTCATGTGTGTTGTATTTTTGCTACATTACTTACGATGATATTGAATGCGAGTAAAGCCCGCTTCGGATTCAAGTCCGTCAACGTCAGCATAGAAGTCACCCTTACCAGGAACCCATTCTTCATTTTGCTCACGCACAACAAAACTATTGTAAAGAGCAATAATGCTAGGATCGCTAGCAGTCACTTTTTCATTATTTGTAGATGCGTCATATTCGAATTGGAGCCAATCATCATTACGAACAAACTTAGTAACAACAGTCATAAATCACCTCAGCAGTTAAGTAGCAATGTCGCTACATTGTTAATAATATCAAAAGTCGATCTGAATGTCAATACTGTATTTTTGTACAGTACTGACAT
>Ga0208360_1000132_pt1 | contig 22557 bp, 28 predicted proteins | sample LakMenE27Jul10ns_FD_150739 | JGI IMG/M metagenome (GOLD analysis project Ga0208360, IMG submission 150739) | Freshwater microbial communities from Lake Mendota, WI - 27JUL2010 deep hole epilimnion ns (SPAdes) | ecosystem: Environmental > Aquatic > Freshwater > Lake > Epilimnion/Euphotic zone ...
CCAAAATATGTATTTGATTCAATACAATTTTGAATAACTTTAAGTCCAACTTCTTGTAAATCAAATATCTTTGTTCCGTATCTTGCGTTTTTAGACAAAATATCAATTATTTCATTTTTTATATTTTGATTTATTTCTCCACCATTTGAATAATTTTCTGACCTATCCTTTATTTCATAAAAGAAATCTTGTATTTTTTCTTTTGCAACTTCCCAATCATAAATTTTATCGTACTGATATTGAAGTTTATCATATTGTTCCCTAAAAACAACGGCACTTGGATAATCAACATTAATAAGGGATAAATTATGAATTGATTGGTCGTCATTACGACTTGAATTTCGTGGATGATTTTTATTCATTCTTATTTTGTATGGTTGCCCATAAATTTCACTTTCAAAATATTCACTACCAAAATCGTATTCTTCTTTTATTTTATTTAATTCTGTGTTTTCTAATTCTCCACCATCAGAAAAGAAATTATTTGGTAAATACTCTTTTCTTTCTATCGTTATTGCATTTTCGTCAAAAATTACATAATCAGTTCTATAAACAACTCCTTTACTATTTTCAAAAGTTCTTCTTAAACCATCTATCCCATTATTAAGTAAAAACAAAGATGCTTTTTTATCTCCACCTAATTTTCTTGATAAAGTTTTGTAAAATAAATAACCCGAATAATTAAATTCGTTAAGTTCAGAAACATTATATCCTGCTTTTTGAAAATATTCAATAATCTTGCTTTCTATATCTTTTTTTACAGGTTTGTTTAAATCAATAAAAATATATTCATCTAAATTTTTATCCTTAAAAAGCGTGGTTTCATAAATATAATTACCATAATTTTTGGAACTCTCTTTGTCGTCAGTTAAATATATCCCCCAACCATCTTCTTGTTGCCCAATTCCACTTCCTATTTTATTTGTGGAAAATTTATCAAAATAAGAACGACTTCCGTGAAAAATACCACCTATTTCATATTTATCAACCTTGTAACCAAGTTCCTCAATCAAATCATTATCCTGTGAGTATTTACCCGATTTACTTTTACCATTAATTATTTTGTAAATAAAAGCGTTTAATCGTGCCAATCCCCAAGCAACACGACTATTTGGTTTACCGCCACTTATTGTTGGTCTATATGTTTGTGAATAAGCACCCATTCCTCGTCTTACAACGGCTTTTGCAGATTCAAGGGTTATTTTCTTGTTGGGATATTGTTTATTGTGTTCATCAACCTTATTTTGGATTGAATTTAATGTTTTTTCGTTAAATTTAATTTGTTTAGCACTTTCAGTATCTTTTGAAGAACCTGCTTTATTTTTATCGCTACCTTTTATTTGGTCTTTTTTCGGTGCAGGTGTTTGTGATATTGTGCGACCACCTTTTTTGTATTTATTTTGCCTTCTTTCCCATTTTTCTTTTAAATCTTCTCTATCTCCAAAATCAGCACGACCCCCAATAGTTTGCAGGTTGCCTAAATCCGTTATTTGACTATCTTGAAAATAAGCATCACCTTCAATAGTAGTTAAGTTGCCTAAATCCGTTATTTGACTATCATTAAAATAAGCATCACCCCCAATCGTTTGTAAATTGCCTAAATCCATTATTGGACTATTACCAAAAACAGCATCACCCCCAATAGTAGTTAAAATACCTAAATCTTTTATTTTACTGCCTACAAAAGAAGCATTACCCCCAATATTTTGCAGGTTGCCTAAATTTTTTACTTTACTTTTTAAAAAACTAACATTACCCTCAATGGTGGTTAAATTGCCTAAATCCGTTATTTGACTTTCTTTAAAATTAGCATTACCCCCAATTCTTTTCAAGTTGCCTAAATATTTTACTTTGCTATCTTCAAAATCAACACTACCCTCAATAGTTTCCAAGTTGCCTAAATCCGTTATTTGACTATCTTTAAAATAAGCATCACCTTCAATCGTAGTTAAATTACCTAAATCCGTTATTTTACTTTCTTGAAAATAAGCATTACCCCGAATACTTTGCAAGTTGCCTAAATCCGTTATTGGACTATCACCAAAAAAAGCATCACCCCCAATCGTTTGTAAATTGCCTAAATATGTAACTTGGCTACCATCAAAATAAGCACCACCGTCAATCGTAGTTAAATTACCTAAATCCGTTATTTTACTTTCTTGAAAATAAGCCTTACCCCGAATACTTTGCAAGTTGCCTAAATCCGTTATTGGACTATCACCAAAAAAAGCATCACCCCCAATAGTTTGCAAATTACCCAAATCAATTACTTTGCCCCCTTTAAAATTAACACTACCCCCTATGGTAGTTAAATTTGCTAAATCCGTTATTTCACTATAAGTAAAATTAGCACGACCCCGTATGGTAGTTAAATTACCTAAATCTGTTATTGGACTAAAACTAAAAATTACATTACCTAAAATTTTTCTTAAAACTCCTAAACTATCAAAATCAACAATACCGAAATTATATTCTTTACCGATTAAAACAAATGTTGTTTTAGGGTCAAAGTTTTCTAATTTCAATATAATTCTTGGCTTCATTTTCAATATTTTTTAATAATACTTTCGTATATTTTTTCAGCCACTATTTTATGACCTGCACTTGTAGGGTGAATACCATCGGTTGTTTTACTTTCTAAATCGTAAACAGGAATAAAAGTAGCATTTGTTATTCTTGTTGGAATTAATTTTTGTAAATCTTTTCGTTTTTGAACGTATGGAATCCAATCTTCTTTTTTCTTTAATAAATTGGCAGGGCGACCAACGGGCATAATATTTATGTTACCAAAATTACCCTCTATTTTATATCCTAAATTAACGAAAACATCAGCACCATTTTCGCTTGATAAATCAACCATTTTTTGAATATTTGAAATTGTTTTATCTAATGGAATACTTGCGTTTGATGTATCATTACCCCCACCATAAATAATAACCCTATCGTATTTATTTCCTTTTAATTGTGCAGGTAAATTTTCAAGCATCCAAGCAGTTGTTTTTCCACCCAATGCCAATACATCAATCGTTACACCCTTATCTTTTAATTTTTCCCTTAACAAGTTAGGATATGTGTACGTTATATTTTTGCCTTGTGCGTTTTTAATAGCACTTTGACTATCCCCAACGATTAGTATTTTTTTTGGATTATTGTTTTTTACAGGAACATTATCTCCACCACCATTTAATTTATTTTTTCGTCTGCGAATAACAAAAGCAGTAGTAACGCCTACAATTAGTAGTCCTACCACGCTTATAATTATTATCTTTTTTAGTTTCGGGTTCATTGATTAAACTAATTTTTTATCTATTGCTTTACCTATTTGAGAATATACAGGTAAATTACTATGTGGGTCTTTTACGCTACCAATAGGCGGTTCAATTATTTCAACACCTGCATTTTTGAATTTGTTGTAATAAGCAGTTACTTCGCTTTGTTTTACATCTTTAATTCCACCCCAACCCCACGAACCTTGAACGGCAAATAACATAGCATTAGGAAATTTATTTTTTACGCTATTTACTAACCCTGTTATATCGTCTTTTGGATTGTAGCCACCATTTGTTCCGATATTGATTATTATTGCATTTACATCTTCGGAAACAGGGTACTTATCAACGGCATTTTTTAACCACTTTAACCCCATACCGCCTTTCCATAAATTCGATTCGCTTCCTGTTTCGCCAATTCTTTTTGCGTATGTTGAATTTTTATCAATAAATGGTGTTTGACTATCCCCAATAATATAATTCTTTGATTTATCCGTTTTTCTATTCGGTTGATTAAATATATTCGGTTTATTGGGTTTGTTTGGTTGTTTTATTCTTCTCCTACGAATAATTAAAGCAGTAGTTACCCCAACTATTAATAGTCCTACAACACTAATAATGGCTATTTTTTTTAGTTTAGGGTTCATTTATTTCTAATTTATTTTTTTTTAACCAAATGGTTAGTTTTTATTTCTTTGGTATTGCCATAAGCATCGCAACCTGCCTTTTTACTTGCACAAGAAATTAAAATAGTAGATAATAAAACGCTGAATATCAGTACATTTATTTTTTCCATACCTCATAAGATTTTTTGAATAAATAAATACTTAATATCACTAAACCAATTCCAATAGCCACGCTTACAAGCATTTCTTGTGATGATTGTGGTGTGTGATTTACTTCGTTATTTTCCATTTTATTTTATTTTATTTTTTTTTACCATTCACCCACAGGGCAATTTTCAGTAGATAGTTTTGCTTTCAAACTAATAATACAACCACATTCGGGGCAACGGCTAAATTTAGTTAATTTGTAACCTTTTGAAGCACTTAAACGTAAAGGACACGAATTACATATTCTTAACCTACGTTGGTATTCTTCTCTTGAAACATATTTACTTGGGTTTACTAAATCATAAATTGGCATAGCATATTAAATTAAATCGGTTGGTATATATCCTAAATCTTCTAACATAAATATTTTTAGGTCAAACGCTTCATTTGTTCCCATATAATCTTCCCACAATCCGCCCAAATGATTTGCTTTCCATTTAGCGTATTGAAAATCCAAATGAAATTCCCTTCTAATTAGATTTTCGTCAAAATTATCGTTAAATAATTCGTCAATTATTTTTTTGTCTATTTTTTTCCATTCACTTTTCATACACACAATTTATAGTATTCCCATATTCGCAAAACTCAAATAATTATTTTCCGTTAAAATCAAAGAATCTAATAGTTTGATATTGAATAATTGTAACGCTTCTTTCATTTGTTCCGTAATTTTTTTATCCGCTTCGCTTGGTTGAATATTTCCCGATGGGTGATTGTGTGCTATAATTACTCCTTTTGACAATGATTTAACTGCCATTCCACTAATCATTTGAATATCCATTATTGTTCCATCAATACCACCGCTTGAATGATGATAAAATCCTTTTGGTTTGTTATTTGTATTTACAAAAAGCACATACGCCTGTTCATAAGCACTAATCGTATCTTTTTCCCAAATCTGCCTAAATATATCTACGGCATCATCGCTACTTAATATTTTTTGATTTTTTATATTGTTTATGGTCGTAAGTTCTTTCGCTTGTTTTAATTCAAATTCGGCTAATTGAATTGAATCATTTACTACTTGTGGTTTTTGCATTGATAAATCGGGATAAACCGCACCACCAACGGCAAATGTATTAACTTGCCTTAAAGTTCCAACATAGTTATTTTTAGAAGAACGTGCCATTACTTTTTTACCCGATAAAAGATTTTTCCAAGCCAAATTTTTAATGATTATTGAACCTAATTCTTCTCTTAAATCATTTTGAATTTCAAGAGCATCTTCGGTATCATTTTGTCTTTCAAAACGGTAAACCTCTAATTCAAAGGATTTATTTTTAGTTTCAAAAATGTAAACTCCGAAAATCTTTTTCTTATACGATGGTGCTTTATATTTTACAGACCCACCAACGGCATAATTATCTATATCAAAATATTCTTGCCAACCATAGGTATCGCCACTATATCTATCATCAATACTTAAATCGGGTAATTCAAAATCACCATTACTTTCGGCTTCAAAAAATACATCTTCTAAATTTTCGGTATCAAGGTCTTTCATATAACCGCTTATACCACTTATTCCAATTAATGCTTTCAAATTTACTTCAATTTCAACCCCTGTATCGTCAAGTTTTTTAATTACACCTAATTCGCCTAATGCTTCTTTTATTGCGTCAAAATAATAATTTTCATAACTACTTATTTCTGCACCTTCTAATGCACTTGCGATTGCTCTTTTTATATCTTCAAAAGTTTCGGAATCAAATTCTTCATCATCACCATCTAAATAATGTTTAGCACCATTTTCTTCAACAATTTCTTTATCCAATCCTGTTATTTCAACAATTTTATCTAATACCGCATCGTAATCTTCTTTTTTCAAATCATCAACATAATCACCTGCATTGTCGTAATAATAAACATAAATATCACTCGATAAAAAATCATAAGTTTCGCCTCTTAAAACTTTTTCTACAAAATCATCGGACAAATCATATACATTTAATAAGTCATCAACATATTCAACAGATTTTTCTATTGTAACGGTTGTATTAGGTTCTTCATCAATTAATCCAATTTTATACAACATATATTGACCTGCGAAATCATTAAATAGTTCGGGTTTTGACTCATACAATTCTTTTATTTGCTTGTTTGTCATATCTTCCCACCCATAGTCATTTTCGCACTTATATTCGCAACCAAAACCATTAAAATCAAAATTGTAATCATCCATTCCGAGTTGTGCATAATACCTATCATTCTGCAATTCTTTCCATTCTTTATATGGATAAGATATATTTTCTAAATACCAATTAAAATAATCTTCAACAAGTTTTTCTTTTACTAATTCATAACCCTCAAATTCTATATTATTTCTTACATTATTTTGTAATTCTTGAAGTTTAGCATATTTGTATCCGAAATCTATGATATATGCGTTGTCGTCAAGGTAACGAGTAATATCATCTAATATATTTTTTTTAAAATATTTACCTAATGCTTTATCATCATATTTTTTTTCATCAATTTCATAACCCAATAAAACTTTATCCGTACCAAAATATACATCTCCATTTTGGCTAAAACCCAATCCGTTGCGTATATGTTTACCTACCTTTTCATCTATTTCCTTTATTTTTTTATCATATTCTTTTATTTCATTAAATTTTTCTTCATTATTAAGTTCGTATTGTTTTTGTATTTCACCATTTGCTAATGATTCAATTAAATCGAATATGTATGGGAAATATTTTTGAGAAGGTTTAGCATTTTTTTTTGCTTTACCTTGATAAAATTTTCCATCTTGGAGGTCGTATGCAACCGTAACGTGAGAATCCGTAATTGTGCTACTTTCTGTATATGCTCTCACTGAACGTAATGAAATTAATGAACTTGCACCCGTAGTACCACAATGCCCCATTCTTTTACCTTCAATATCACATTTACTTTTAGGAATAAATACCCAATAATAAGTTATACCAAATTCATTCGGTGCATATTTTTTAAGAATAATATTTTCTTTTGGTTCGGTATAATCTATATCGCCACCCGATGCAGATAATTCTTCGTGCCACGCCCTTGATTTTTCTAATGCTTGGTTGAAAGTTAATTCACGCAAGTTTTGTTTCGGTGTGCTTGGGTGTTGTAACCAATCAAGTATTTCACGAATACCACCGCCAAAATTATTATTCAAATAATTAGTGTTTTTTGAAATTGATTTTTCGTTAATTGCTTTTAAAACAACCTCTTTACTTTCTTGTCTTTCTTCGATTTCATTTTCTAAAATTGAATCCGCTAACCAAACGGCAAACGTAGGAGAAACACTAATTAAATATTCTGCAAGTGCTTCGTTAAAACCAATTTTTTTGATAATAACATCTTTTTCCGTAAACTCTTTTTTTATGTCGAATATATCGGCAGGATTAATTGTGGCTTTTTCACTTTTCATTAAATTAACAACGGCATTACCCATTTCATCAACGCTTTCTACCTTTCGTGTGAAATCTTTACCATCGTATTTGAACTTGATTATATCGCCACCAACAAAACCACCATTTACATATTTCTCGTAATATTCACCTAAATCGTTAGATTTTTTCTTTAATGAACCGCCATTTTTGAAATTATCTTGGCTTGGAACAAATTGATATTTATTGTTCTTTAATTTAACGTAAAATGGAATTATACCTTTTTTGTTATGAACTTCAAAAAATTCACCATCGTCATCTATTTGAACGAGTGTAATGGTTGAGCCATATAAATATTCCGAAATTAATTTTTTAATACCTTCAAGTGTTGGTGAAGATGCTATAACGACATCCATTGTACCGCCCATAGCATAACTATCTACGCCACCACCTTGTTCGTATGGTTTTATTTCAATGTCTTGACTATCCCATTGTCCTGCCGTTGTATCGCCTTTTTTTGGAATTTTAAAAATATAATTATACGGGTAGTAATTATATGAAATATTAATGATTGTATTATGATTATCAACCCATTCTTTATTATATCCTAAATCTTTTGCAATCCAATTTACAAAAGCGTATGAAAAACTTTGGTAGGCATTTTTTCCACCTACACTTTTTAATTTTTCATTTGTTTCTTGACTACCAAATTTAGGTTTTATTGAATTAATCATTCGTTGTGCCAAACTATCATCAACAAATATTCTACCTAAATATTGATATTTAATTACTGCATATTCATCGTTTATATTTTTTAACCAATAAATTCCATACAATTTTCCATCACGAAGAACTTTAACTTTAATTAAATTCAATGACTGCATATAGTCATTAATTTGTTGGATTTGACTTTCGTTGTAATAGTCATTAGGTTTTAATTCAATGTTTCCACCACCTACATAACTATCTACACCACTTAACATTAATTCGTTTTGTGCCAACCTAACGTATTTTTCACGATTATTAGCGACTTCATCGGTGCTTAAATCTAAATAATTCGCAATTTCCTCGTTTTCCCAATTAGCAATATCATTTATTTGAGTTTCTTCAAAATCAACATTACCACCAATTTCCATTGAATTATTTTCATAAATTTGAATCGCTTCAATAGGAATTATACCTCTATATTCTAATGTATCGCCTTCATTATCTTGGACATTTGCATCAATAAATAATTTAGATTTATCTAATTGGCTTGTATCAATTTTCAAAATAATTATATTATCCAAATAACTTTCGGGAACATTTTCCGATATTTCTGCATAGGATTCTGCTACAAACGGGTCTTTTGCTAAATAAACATATCCCGAAACTGAATCTTCCCATTTTTTAGATACGTTTCTTGTGTCTAAACCTTGTTGCTTAATTTTTTTAAATAAAGGTTTGTAAGTAGCGTGATAAAGATATTTTGGAACATCCTTTTCTTCAAAATTAACGCCACCACCCATTTCGTTACTACTAAAAACAGGCGTTATTCTGTAATATTCTTCACCTTTATTAAAATCACGCCAATCGGAATAATTAGTTTGCATATCCCTATTCCAATCGTTTAAAAACTCAATAGTATCAACGTCTGACATTAAAGATTCGGTTTTATCTTCTAAATCTTGAAATCTAAATACTGCAATAGGTTCATTACTATAACTTACATCACCCCCCATTTCATTTTTACTGAAAATTGGTTTAATAATAAATTCTCTTTCGTATTCATTAAATTCAACCCAATCTTCGTAATCGGTATCGTAATCTTCGTTCCAATCATTTAGAAATTTTTGTAAATCTTTATCGGTAAAATATGCAACCCTACCCATTTTATCTTTGACTTGATAAATCTCAAACATACTTGGGCGTACTGCTCTACCACCACCTACAAATAATTCCATTTGACCACCCGATGCCATTAATTCGCCACCATCTTCTTTCGTTTCGTAAAATTCATCAATAATAAATTCAGACAATTCGGTGTATTTTTCATTTAATTCTTTTTCAGTAATTATTTCTTCGGCTTCTACAAGTTCTTCACCTTTTTTATTGATAATTAAAACGTATTCAATGAAATCGCCATTGTCATAAAATAAATCATAGGATAGTGTTGAACCATTACTTTCTTTATATTCAATACGAACCACCATTCCCTTACGCAACTTGTTACCTAATGCCGTTTTTTTATCGGTAGTTTTTGGTGTTGATTTTGGTGTTTCTTTTGGTGTTGATTTAGTAGTGGATTTAGTTCCTATTTTAATACCCTTACCTCTCGAATAAGTTAATGTATCTTGACCATAAATTTCAATTTCATATTCATTTGGATTTATCACACGAATTACAGGAAATTCATAAACTAAATTATCCCATTCAGCCATTCGCAATCCTTCTTTTCTTGTTTCTTCAAGCGTTTCTTCATCGGGTAACATTATTGGCATTACTAATCCAAAACTATTTTCCGTAAAAAATTCATCACGCTTATTTTTATTAGGAAATTTTAGTGATGAATCTAATATTGTTACTCCGTTATATGGTAATCTAAAATAACCTGTTGCATCGGTTATTCCTGCCATCATTAATGACTTAATTACACTAAGAAATATTTTAGCGTTAAAACCAATTTGATAAGCACCATCTTTCGTGTTTAATTCAATGATTATTGCATTATTTTCTTTATTCAATAATTTACTTACTACTAAACTATTTACAACATCATAAAGTGTAGGTAAATTAAATTCTTGTTTGTAATCAAAACTATCGTAAACAATAGGAATCCAATTAGGAAATCTTTCTTCTATTAAACTACGTTGTTTATAGTATTCAGCAACGGACATTTCTTTCGACAAAAATTTATTTTTTGACCATTCATTTTCCATTGTAGAAAATAAATAATAGTTGCCGTCTTTGAATTTTCCTTCTCTTTTTCCTACAAGGTGCAATAATTTTTGGGCATCTGTTCCTGTGGCAGTATTTTCAACGAAATTAACGCCATTTATCCTTTCTCTTACTTCGTCTTTGCCAATAATATCTTGGAATATTTCATCAAGTCCTTCATTTAACGGATTAATTGCATAAGGTACGCTTGGTACGTTGTATGCTTTTAAGTTCAATGACTTTTCTTTTTTTGCTACTTTACCTGCTCTTGAAGAAAGTAAATCTTTTGCCGAACCACCATTTTTATAGGTTAAATATTCTTTTTTGAAATAATTTTGTAGTTCTTCATAAGTGAATTTAACTCTATATTGTGTTGTTTGTTCTAACCACACACCTTTTTCAGTTTCAACTGCATTTCCATCAGCAATCCACTCCTTGAAAAGTTTTGTTTCGTATGCGTTGAGTATCGGTCTTTTTTTCATATTCCTATATTTACTTTTAAGAAAAAGGTATTATTCATAAAAATAAACAATTCCCTTTACTAATTTGTAAAGATATAAAAATTCGTTTTATAGTAAAATTTTAGGTGTTTTTACAGGAATATATTATCTTCAATAGTGGAATATTCTCCTGTATTTTTTGTGCTTTTAATTTGATTCGGATTGAACACTAAATATTGGTCATAATAAATTGACCTAATGATAATACCATCGTGTCCTAAATTTAATATTTTCTCGCAATAATTTTGGGATAAATCAATATATAACAATTCGTTACTATACATATCGTAGGGTTTGCTATTATAGTCGTAAATAAAAAATGGTTTTTCTATTTTCAAGAAACAATAAAATTCTAATCCATCAGCGATATAGGATATGTAATCTTTGTGGGCATCTAACACAAAATAAACTCCGTAGTCGTTATTGTATTCGTTTTTATGAACCCCACCTATTTCAAATGTTTCAAAGTGTTCTTTTGACCTTGATTTGTGGTACATTACGAAAGGTGTGCCGAACTCGTTTTTGACAACACTATTACCAAACCACTCGTAAAATTTATCGTTTAATTGGACAAGTACATTTTCCATTCGTTGCTCGTTTTATGAAATATGTTATTTAATGAATTTACGTTTTCGTATTCTAAATTATCTGTTAATGAAATCAATTTCCAAGCAAAATTAATTATTTTATCTTGCATAAAAACATCTTCTTTAAAACACTTCAAATATCTTTTATCGAAGCCATACAACCCACCCCTACCTGTACCACTTCGCATTATATCGTAGCAATCCGTATCGTAAACTATTTTACTAAATATATTTTCATTTAATTCATTTTTTTTAAGCATTAAATTAGCCGTATTATTTACAAAATCATTGTCGTAGTTTTTAGACAATAAATAACTTTTACACATTTCGTAAGATTCCATTTGCCAAACATCTTCACACTCGCCTTGACGACCTAAATCGTGAAATGAAATAGCGTAATATACCTGTAATCTTTCAATAGTATCTTTTGGTATTACACTAATGTTTAATAGGTATTCAGCAATAATAATACATCTTGCTATGTGTGATTGTCCGTGTATTCTATGCAACCCATATTTGATTTGTTGTTGCTCAATTAAGTTGGCAATTTCGGGATAATTTTGTTCTATGAAATTTCCTAACATTTTTTATTCGATTATTTTTAATTGTAATTGTGTATTTATTATTCTATTTTGATATATTAACTTGCTACCTATCGTATCTTCACTAATTATTTTTATACTATTTCAATTATTTCTTATTCTTTTTACACTTAATCGTTACTAATGATTTTTTTATCTTTTCAATTATTTTAATTATTTTTGACCACATTTGAATTTTATAGTTATATTTGCCTACCGATTGTAAATAATAACTATATTTGTAAAAACAATAATATGGATAATAAAGATACAAAAGATACTGATAACAATATGCAAAATATTAATTTATCGGAGATACAAAACGAGGAATCAAAAATTATTCTTGTACTATTAAAAGTTATTGTAGATAGCCACCCAAACGATGCTGATTTAGGTAAACATTTACGAACATTATTTACACAAATTAAATTCGATTAATTATGATACTTAATTCATTTTTGAAAGGGAACAAAGTGTTCTTAAATAATACTCAAAAGATGGCTTTTGGTAGGCGAGTAATATCCTGTTACAAAACGATGAAAATTAATGGTTTAATAGATATTGAATTAAAGAAAGTAAACATAAGCGAAAATGGTGTTAAAATGGAAGTTTATGATTATCCAAGAGAATTTTTTCAAACGAATAATTTTAAGCGTGTAGCGAATAAATATTTTCGTGAAAAGAAAGTAAGAGTAGAAGGTTCGTTGTTTCAAGTAAAGTAAAATAAATAATATAAATAATATGAGTTATATCGAAGGCAATTTTTTTCCATTAAAAGTATATGTGCGTAATGAATACCTATATCAATTTGAAAAAGGACACGGCACTTTCACAGAAGGTGTTCTTTTAAGCGTAAGGTGTATGTCGGGGCAAGTGGCGTTATTTCAAGTTCTTATGAATAATGGCGTTGTAAGAGATAAATTACCAAGCCACGCATTTTTAACAGAACCAAGTTTACCCGAACCCGATTTGCCGTTTCACTATCTTCAAATTTGGAATTGTTTTTCAAGTAATTTTACTATAATGTCATTGAACTATTTGTACGATACAAGGGCAAGTGTATTTATGAAAGACAAAAAATGGTACGATGGGAGTTATTATGCTACAATTAATTGGGCAGAAAATAATCAAGATTGTGATTTAACTTTATCGCAAGACCCTATGGAACATAAAAGTCATCACATAATTTTGTTGGATAACGGACAAATTGCTTTACAACCAAATAATAGAATTAAGTGGAGTGAGCCAAGTTTTGTTACCAAACCATTTCCCGAAAAACCCGATTATTTAGTAAATAAAGAATGGTTCAATGCAGAAGGACACGAAAAATGGAACACAGAAGATAGTGAAAGATATTTTTACGAATAAAATTGAACAATGATAAACCAATATGTAAAAAAACCAATAATCGTAAAAGCGATTAAATGGACAGGATTAAATAAAGATGAAATAACTCAATTTTGTAGTATAGGTGCAGGGAATAAAAAATGTTTTTTTACCGATGACTACTTATGGATAAAAACGGTACAAGGAGAAAAAAAATCATTTGTTGGTGATTGGATTATTTTTGGTGCGGAAGGAGAATACTACCCTTTGTCGCAAGATATATTTGAAAAATACTACGCAACAAATGAAATGTATAATATTAAAATAGGCAACGAGTTTTATTCATTCATAGCACCAATTAAAATACGTTCTTCAAAACTATATTCTTTCGTTATAGAAGATGCAAAAGGAACTGAATTTTATTTCAATCAAGATTTATCCTACGATGGTTTTTTAACAAAAATAGAAGCCGATAAAAACAGCAAGTTAAACGATTGGCACAATGAAGAAAAAAATTTTTAAATATCAATTAGTAACCAATAAAAACAAATAAAATGAATAGTTTATTTTCAGTAAATGTTAAGTATTTAAAATTAAAAGAAGGCACAGATGGGTACAAAAAAATGAATGAAACCTATTTGGTTAATGCAGTATCTTTTACCGATGCAGAAGCAAAGGTTGTAAAGGAAATGGAAATTCGTGGAGTTAAAGAATTTCAAGTTGAAGCAATTAAACGTGAAAAATATTCTTACGTTTTGACTAATGAAGAAGATGGCGGAATGTTTTACAATGCTATGATTGAATATTTTGCCGAGCAAGAAGATAGCGATAAGCCAAAAAGAATACGAATGTCAATGTGTGTTGAAAGTTCGCATATTGATAACGTAAATGAAATCGTAAAAGAAGTAGTTGGAAATGATTTTAACTATGGTCTTATCAAAGTTAGTTTGAGCAAGATTTTTTATGTAATTCAGTAAAATGCAACGGCTGAAAATGTTTTTAGTAATTAATCTAATTTATTGGATTTTACTATGCTCTTATCCGTTTGTTTTAATATTTTCTGTAATATCCCCTAATAGTGTAGTTTGGGTAATAAAACAAGCGAATAAACTAATGAATTTCTTTCGTTGGTCTAATTCTTTTGATAATATATCTTGGAGATAGTAGAATTATTTATGAAACAGGTATTGGGGGGTTGCGAAAAAAAGCAATTCCCCCAAAATCAAGGTTTAACGTACAATTTGTGCTACATTAAGCCATTGTTTTCATTTCCAACAATAGATATGGTAATTAAGTCGCCATACTACTACGAAGTAACATTAAATGACTTTGTAATAAATGAAGATAATTGTTTTTATTTTTTCCTTTACGACAAAGAAACCGATTTAATTGTAGGGAGTGTAGATGAAATATATTTTGGTGAAATTTGGGAAGATGAATTAAAATACGCTATTTATACTGCGGAAGATAAATTACAACGTAGCACTTGCCCCGAATGTGGCTTTTGGTTACTTGACAAAACAAATAAATATGGACACCATTTTTTAGGGTGTAGCGATTTTCCCGAATGTACGTTCAGTTGTGAAATAGATGATTTAGAAAACAATTAAACTTTATCGTTTATATGTTGCTTTAATCCGTCAAAAGCCGATTTAATTTCGGAAATAATGGCTTTTTCACCATAAGCAAGTTGCTTTTGCCTTTCTTTATATTTTTCCCATATCATATTGGCTAATACTGACGTACCAACACCTAATATAAATGCAATAATATCGCTTTTATCGAATTTCATCTTTATTCTTAAATTCTAACAACTTTTTTTCATACTTAACAATATCCCAAACGACTACTGCCGTCATTGAAGATAAAATCCCTAACAGGAAGTATTTCAAATCGTTGCTTGACATTTTAATTTTCGTAAGTAGAAGTGTTTTTACTATCTCTTATCGGAAATGTATAAGTAATAGTCATTCCTTTTTGCGAAATAATATTTGCACCACGTTTTTTCAACCCTGCCAAATGCCGAGTATATGCGGTTTTGTTCGTGTGATTTCGAGTATAAATTACTCTTTCACCTTTTCGAGTTTTTGATTTAATTCGTGCCATTTTTATTCAGTTATAGTGTTATCACTTGGTTTTTGAAATGATTGAATAGCCATAGCCGTTAAACTACCTGCTAAACTACCCAATATAAAAAATCCTGCGTACCCCCAAAATCCTTTCTTTTTAGAAAACGCATAGTATAAACCTGCAACCGCACCAACGCTTGAAAGTCCTACTTGTAAATTGCTTACTTTTTTATTTTCGTTTGCCATTTTTTTTGCTTTATGTTTTATTAAAGACCAAATATATGTTTTTTTTTACAAAATGATTATATTTGAAAATGGAAATTTTTAACGAGCAGGTTATATTAGAATTTGGTAATAGTTTTACCGAATGGAAAAAAGAATTGGTTTTAACCCATCATATTTTTGGCGATTTACCCCATTTTTGGTTAGTTGAAAAAAGTATTTTTGAAAAAACAAGATGTCCATTTATTTGCGATTGCTTTGTTTTTCATACTCTTTCGGGCGATATACGAACTTTTAGATTGTCCATAAAATATAAATCATATCCTACTTTTTACGATACAATTTTAGTTCCTATTTTTGAAAAATATTGTGCTGAAAATAATATTGAATTGAAAATAATTAAACGAGATATTTATGGATAAAATACTTATTCTTGGTGGCGATGGTTTATTGGGTAGTTGTTTTTGGTTAGGAAAAAAAGTTGGTCGTAAAGATGCTGATTTAACCAATTATCAAGAAACATACGAACTGATTAAAAGAGAAAATCCATTGTGGGTTGTGAATTGTGCAGGTAAGGTTGGTGGTGTCAAAGCGAACATAGAAAATAAGTTCGATTTTTTTGAAAAAAATATTCTTATCAATCTCAATGTGGTAAAGGCGTGTATGGAATTAAAAGTGCCTAATTTAATATCATTTTTGAGTACCTGTATATTCCCCGATACGCTAAATAAAAATGGGGATTTAATTCACCAATTTGTAGCAACAAATGGGGATTTAGTTGAAAGTCATTTACATCAAGGCGAACCACACGAATCAAATTACGCTTATGCTTATGCTAAACGTATGACCGATATTTTATCACGAATAGCAAGAGAAAAAGGATTTAACTACCAATGTTTAATTCCTACCAATTTATATGGCTACAATGATAATTTCGATTTAGATAGTTCGCACGTTATTCCTGCTTTAATTAGAAAAGTTGCCGATGGAATAATTGAAGCAAAAAAACAAGGCAAAAATGTAGTGGATATTGAAGTTTGGGGTACAGGAAGTCCAATTCGTCAATTTTTATTCGCTAACGATATAGTTAGTATGGTTTTAGAAATAATTGACAATGATATTCGGTTTGGTAATATGATTATTAGCGATACTAAATCGTATTCAATTAAACAGGTAATTGATATGATAATCAAAATATATCAAGAATTAACCAACAACGAATTTACCATTTTAAGAAACTTTAATCCCCATAAACCCGATGGTCAGTACAAAAAAACCACCGATACATCAAAATTTAGTATTTTATTAGATACTCCTATAACGGAATTAAACGAAGGATTGAAGTTAGTTATCACAGAATATTGGAAATCAAGAAATTAAAAAAATGAAATTAGCATTTATTACAGGAATTAGTGGGCAGGATGGCTCGTATTTAGCAGAATTTTTACTTGAAAAAGGATATAAAGTAGTAGGTTTGGTTAGGCGACATTCCGTTGCTGAAAATCAATCCGAAAGAATTGAGCATATTCGTAAAGATGTTGAATTGCACTATGGAGATTTAACTGATTTATCTTCGTTAATGAAAATATTTCACGCATATCAATTTGATGAAGTTTACAATTTGGGTGCGATGTCAAACGTGGGTATTAGTTTTAAAATGCCGTTATTCACGCAAGAAGTAAATTATTTAGGTTTTATTAATTTATTAGAAGTAATTCGAGAAACTCAATCGAAAGAAATTAAAATATATCAAGCAAGTTCTTCGGAAATGTTTGGTAATTGTGTTGATGAAGATGGTTTTCAACGTGAAACTACTCCAATGATACCTGTATCTCCGTATGGTGTTTCTAAATTATCGGCTCACTTGTACGCAAATCATTATCGTAGGGCGTATAAAATGAATATTTGGTGCGGTATATTATTTAATCACGAAAGTCCACGCAGGGGAACTAATTTTGTTACAGGTAAAGTAGCAAAAAGCGTTGCTGAAATAAAATTAGGTTTAAGGGATAAAATTCAATTAGGTACGTTAGATACTTTTAGGGATTGGGGGCATAGTAAAGATTATGTGAAAGTTATGTGGCAAATGTTAAATGAAACCGAACCCGATGATTTTATTTGTTGCACAGGAATTACCCATTCAGTTCGTGTTTTATGTAAAACGGCTTTTCAACGAATAGGAATAAATGATTTTTCTAATTATGTTGAAATTGTAGATAAGTACAAACGTGATGAAGAATTAAATTATTTGCGTGGTTGTGCTGATAAGTTATTTGATAAGGTGAATGTATTTAATGAATATGACTTTACTACAATGATAAATGAAATGGTTGATTACCACCTAAATAATCTCAAAAGATAATTTTTTTTTCTCAAAGTGTAATTCGTATTGATATGTTTCCTATATTTGTGATGATTAACTAATTTAGGAAGCAGATGAATATATTTGGAATAGACACAGACACAACTACTTGTGCAAGGTATCATACTGATAAACACATAGTTAAGATGCCACTTGAAACCGCACAAATGATTTCTTTTACCTATTATCACGAAGATTTTTGGCGTGAACCAACTCCCGAACTTTTAATGAAATTTTCGGTAGGACACGATAAACACCCTTGTACCTTGTGGATTCGTGAAAACTTAATTAATTTTATTTGGACTTGTGAATTTGGTATTAAAATGATTGAAGAATATAGATATAGATACAACTCGAATAAGCACGAAAGGTGCAAACAAATATTTGAATGGTCGTTGGATAATTTACCCGATTTGCCTGTTGCTGAATTTTCACCATTTGCAAAAGCGATGCCCGAAGAATTTAAGGTTGATTGTAGCGTTGAAAGTTATCGCAATTATTATAGATTTGGAAAATCCGAATTACATCAATGGACTAAACGAAATAAACCCGAATGGTTATGAGCAACAAAAAAATAAAAAATTCAAAAAAAACCGAAGATTCTTGGCAAACAATAAATAAGGGAAAACCAATTTATTACAAAAAAGTTCAGCATTGGATTGTTTATGAATTTGATGAAAATATTTTAATAGCAAAAAATGAAGATTTAACAGGAGTGTTTTGTGTTCCAAAATCACAGGTTCACGTTTAATATAAATTTTATGAAAAAAGAAACGAAAAAAATTAATGATTTAAGCCAATTAAATACTTTATTATCGAAAGAGCAATATCAAGATTTATGGGTGCAAAAGAAACACGATTGGCGTGAGCAAATATCAAGAAAAAACAGGCGGTGGTTAAAGGATAACGAACAATCGGAATTAAAGCAGTATATGGCTTTTCCAAAAATTTATGAATATATTAAATCATCTTTGTTAGACGAAAAAAAACGAAACTATATTATTCATATAATAACCAATTTTTTGCCGTTGAAAAACACTAAACAAGTTGTTTTATTCCGAGAAGAAAATCCGATTTGTCCTTTCACTAAATACAAACTTACTGACACACACGGATTGATGTTAGGTAATAGGGATAGACACATAGCATTTTCGGGAGTTAATACAAATGTTTTTTTAAGTGGTATTGGATTACAAGAACTGTATCGTTTCGTATTGGATTGCACTAAAAACTTTGACACAAAAGAAGGGCAAATTGTAAATTTTGCGTTGGATTCAATTCGTAATAAGGAAGAAGAAGAAAGAAAAAATAGTGAAAAAAAGTAAAATAAAATTGCACTATAAAAACCCTCGAAATAGCACGAATTAGCACGTTTTATGTAAATAATTTATTTTAATTTATGATACCAAAGTTTATCCTTAATTTTATACTTTTATGAAAGAATTATTAGAACTCAAATTTTACCTTATGAAGAATGGTATAAATCAAACCAAGTTAAGCGAAGCCACAGGTTTACACAAGAATACAATAAGCAAATTATTGAATACAGGTCAAGGTGCAAAAAGCACAAAAGAACTTGTTAGATTATATTTGGGATTGGATAAAGACCATTTTTCCGAATTATTAAATGGCTAAAAAAAGGCGACAAGACGAAGAACCCCAAAAAAAGAGAAAGGTCGGCAGACCAAAAAAGCGTGGAAGAAAAAAGGTTTATTACAAATCGAAAAAAAGAAAAAAACCTACAAAGAAAAAAGGATTTTCTTCCAATGCAACTTACAACAGGGTTAGAAAAGTAATATGGGAGAATTTCCGTGAGGATTTTACTTCCTATCGTGCTTTTATATCTAATCAAAAGGATGCCGATGGCAAACCAATAAAAGGAACAAGTGTTGTTTCGTTAGTTTTTGAACAATGTAAATCACTTAATTGCCTTGACGATGATATTATTGAAATATACAGGCAATTTAGAAATCAAAACCCAAATGATGAAGTTCCTGTTTTACCCGATTTATATTATGAAAATCATCCGTATTGGGAATTAATCACAGAGGATTGGTGGGCAGGTTTTGATGAAAGAATATGGGTTGTTTCACCAATGTTATTGTTTGACCCCGATTATTTTTTAGGTGTTTTAGGTTCGGATAGATTAGTAGATGAAAATGACCAATTATTAAATAGAAGATTTGATGCCAATAGGGGCGATAAATTAATTGAAGGTAAAGCAAAAAGATTTAAGGAATTTGTTGATTATTGCAACCAACTACAAACGCAGGGATTTATTCAAGGTTCAGATGAAGTACCAAATTGGCGATTTACAGGAAAAGAAGATTTTGATGATAATAATGTTTATTGGAGTGAAGAAAATCAACGATGGCAAATACGAATAATAATTTGCGATAGTTTTGGTGATTCGGAAGATTACGGTTTTGTTCCATCCGAACCCGATTTACCGATAGATGAAGATGAAATAAACCGAATTTTAGGCAGACAACGACCTACGGAAGAAGCACCGCCTGTTGTTGTGAGCCAAACAGAAATGCCTTTTGAAGAATTTGAAGGGTTAAGTAAAGAAGAAATTAAATTACGGGAAAAGGAAATAAAAAATAAAGAAAAAGAATTAAATTTAGAAGAAGCAAAAAGCAAACGAAAAGATGCGTTATTGGAACAATTTATTAAAGGGAAAATAACTGCAAAACAACTTGAAAATTTATTGAAATTGATATAATATGTTGGAATTAGATTTTAATGATGTAGAAAAATTCAAAGAGAATTTAGTAGGTAGAAAACTAACCTTTCGGGTTGAAAGAAAAAGGAATGAAACGTCTTTTTTGGTTAATGGTAAAAGAATAGCCAAAGCCAATCAAAGAAATTCGGTGAACACTTCGCAAAATCATAATTCAAAATTGATATTGAATATATTCGCAAGTGTAAAGAAATCAATTAACAGGTATTTAGAAAAATCTAATTTCACCTACGATAAAAAGGAAAAAATATACGATAGTTCATTTATTAACAGAATTTTATTTGATGAATTACCGAATGGTTCAGTATTTTATTACATAGATGTAAAACATTGTTATTGGAGAATTGCTTATTTGAATGGTTATATTTCCGAAAATTATTACAACAAGATATTAAAAGACCCCGAATTAAAGTTATACAGGAATATGGCTTTAAGTTGCATTATTGCACCCCGAATTATTGATTACTACGAAAACGGGAGTTACAGGCACACAATTCAAGAAGATACGCAGGTATATCAAGATATTTATGAAAACATAAGATTCACGGCTTGGAATTTATTTGGCAAATTATGTTTTGAAAAAATCGGTAAAGAAAATACGATTGGATATTTCACGGATGGAATAATGGTTTTTGAAAAAGACGTTAATTTGGTAAAAACAACTTTGTCAAGAGCAAAATTACAGTTCAAAGTGGTAAAGTGTATCAAGGTGAAGCATAAGCACTATATGAACACAGAAACGAGCAGGGTGGTTCGTCTGTAACCCTTGTCCACATTAGGTTTCACTCAATTTTAACAAAATTTAACAAAATCTTAACAAAAACTTAACACATTATTGTTTGCGATAAGAAAAATCTCCTTATCTTTGTCCTATCAGTGCAACTACGATAGCGTTCTTTGATACGCACTGACAGGGTGGCTAACAAGCGTGTGGACTTGCACCCTATTGATTTTACGCATAGCGATATACGAATGTTGTGAGGGGTATATGACCTATACGAGTAACAAGTATCTATTGCGTTTCGGAGTGGTGTCCGAAATGGGGTATTGCGAAGTGTAAAATTGATTATTCGACAATCGGGGTTCTCGTTGCCCTTAAAAGTTCTTTGACGTATTGAGAAGATGGTAAAAAAAATTAATTGAATTAAATGTTATCGAATGGTTATTTGGAACTTTTAGTATTCCAGAGGGGGTTCGATTCCCCCACGATAACCAAACCCAACAGGTGCAGGGTTAATTGCACCAATTATTTATTTAATTTTTTATCAAATGGCTCTTAATTGGAATTTAGAAAATGTGGAAAATTATAAAGAATTATTCACGGAAGAAGATGAACAAGGTAATGTGGAAATGAAACAAGTTTATCAACAAATTATTTTGAACACTATGCACGTTGGTATTCGTGATATTACGGAACAAAATTGGAAACAATTTTACAACAGATTGTATATGCTTGAAAAGATTAAAGGTGCAGGATGTTATTCTTTACTTAAATTACTTGATGGTACTAAAAAAATGCAACCAATTTATACAACAGTAGATGATGTAAAGCGAATGATTGGATTACATACTAACGCAAGTACAATATCTAAAAAAGAATTTCTTGAATCATTATGTTGGAATTTAGAGATTTGATTTAATTATCGAATGGTTACAGGGGGGGATTATATTCTCTCTGTTTGCGAGGGGGGTTCGATTCCCCCCCCGATAACAAAACCTAAAATGGACAGGGTTAATTGTCCTATTATTTAATTTTTATTTTTATGCAAAATTTAGAATGGAGAAATCCAAAA
>Ga0208360_1000135_pt1 | contig 22443 bp, 26 predicted proteins | sample LakMenE27Jul10ns_FD_150739 | JGI IMG/M metagenome (GOLD analysis project Ga0208360, IMG submission 150739) | Freshwater microbial communities from Lake Mendota, WI - 27JUL2010 deep hole epilimnion ns (SPAdes) | ecosystem: Environmental > Aquatic > Freshwater > Lake > Epilimnion/Euphotic zone ...
CCCCCCCCCGCGGGGACCCCGCCGTTCCACCCCAGGCAGGCGGCTGCGCTGGCGACAAGTGGTCGGGTTGGTGGTTCTGGCTGTGTTGCTAGTGTCCTATTTCAAATTCGTTCTTCGCACAACCACGATCCACTCCTTCGGGATCAGCTCTGATGGCTTCAGGCCATGCCTGTGCGTCGCTGCTGGAACATGTAGAAGCCGGCTGCACCGGCCACCAGGCTCAGAGCGCTAGCGGCTGCGAGGAACACCAGGGTCTGGATCAGCAGCAGAACAATCCCCAGCGCTGAGAAAGCCGTGATGCGGACCTTTGCCTTGATCAGCAGCGTCAGGAGCAGCAGAACGGTGGCCTTCAGGGTCAGCACCTTGGCCGTGGTGAGCGGGCAGAAAGGGTTCAGAAGCACGACAGGCTGGCGGAACTCCCCATGCTGGTGACCTGACGACCATCCCGCGGTTGCCGTTTCGCCAATAGAGCCCACTGCGCCGGACAGATCTGCCAACCCACCCGGCATTTCTCAGTGCAGGAGCGGAGGGCCTCCTCCCGACTGAGCTCCAACCAGCGCTACAGCTACGCGGAAGGCTGCGCCTCAAGCAGTCCCACCAGCTGATCCGGCAGAGGTGCGCCGCTGGTGATCTCCAACTGCTGGCTCCAGCGCTACCACCGACTTGGCCTGAAGTTCAGCACCTGGCAGCCATCGCTGATCCACGCCTCGCGGGGCGGCAGCGGCAGAACGCTTGGTTGCATGGGCGTTGGGGTGCAAGGGCGGCTTGTGTTCTGTCCCGCTGGAGGTGCACTGCGATCAGCGCACAGCAGTCGTCCACCGCTTCCGTGCTTTGCACAGCTGGGCTGAGGGAGCAGAAGAACTCACGCCACAGCGGTGGCACCGCCAGCAGCACCAGCGGCCGCCCCGCCTTGATTGCATGGGCCGCCTCCGAGGCCGTTCCCGCTCCCCCGGCGCCGCACACCACTACCAAGTCGGCGCTGAGCACGTTGATCAGGTTGCGCGCCTGGCCCATGCCGGTGAACAGCGCCAGATCCAGCTCGGCGGTGTGCTGCCGCTCGTGGCCCCGTCCATCGCCGGGGAGCACCCCCACCACCAGATGGCCCTCCACCCTGCGTGCCCCGCGGCAGGCGGCGGCCATCACCCCCTCGGGCCGGCCGCCACTCAGCAGCGCCCAGCCCCGCTCGGTGATGGCAGCACCCAGGTCTTCGGCCATCGCGATGGCGGCGGCCGGGGCACCCTCGCCGCCACCCATCACCCCGATCAGCGGACGACGCCTGCTCACACCACCACCTCCGGCGCCCAGCCCCGCTGGCAGTGCAGATCCTCCGTCCAGCCACTACAGCGATGGGTGAGGTGATCGCCATGGGCGATCAGCCCCTGGTGTAGGTGGCAGGCCAGCTGCGGGATGCAGTTGGGCCCCGGATGGTGCCGGAAGAAGTGGCAGGACATGCAGACCGGGCGGCTGCGGCTGGAACGCAGGACCGCCTCATCGAGCCAGGGCCACTCCTCGATCGCCTCGTCGCGGGAGGGCTGCAGGCGGGAGAGCGGGACTGGCACCATGGCGACTTCTCAATGCGAACACCTGCACTAGCAGGGGCGACGTCGTGGCGCCAGGGGGTCATGCCGTGGTGTCGGAGAGCTGATCTGGAGAGCGCACCTCCCGGTGCGACACCAGAAACGCCTCAATCCAGTCGTGATGGCACTGAAGGGTGATCCGATCGGCGATGGTCACGGCGCTTTCGGGCACCTTGAACCGCCGCCGGAACCCCTGGGTCAGGGAGTCGAGCAGCGGCCTGGGCAGGCCGCGCAGGGTGCTGTGCAGCTGCTGGATGGTGTCGGCCGGCAGGGGCACCTGAGCTGGTTCGGAGGCTGCAGAAGCCTGGGCCGCTGGTGAGGCAGCTCTGGGCTGAGCGCTCGCCGATGGGGGCGGGCCCTGGGTGGGCTGCGGCCTGCCGTTGGGCGACTGTGCTGCCGCCGGCCGAGCGGCAGGGCGCACTGAGGAGGTTGGTGCCCCGCTGGCCCCAGTGACCTCCCGCTGCTGTTTGTCGTAAAGGGCGAGGCCAAACGGGTTCCCAAAGGTCATCAGCGCCCTTTTCATGGCGTCGGTTTCGGCCTCCTTGATGGCCGATTCATGGGCCTGGCCCAGATCTGTGTCGATGCCGTGGCCGGCCCCGGTGCCCTCGCGTACGAGAGGTGGCAAGCCACCGGCGGTCACGGTGACGCGGACGCGGGCGGTGTAGGTCACGCCCCAGCCTGATCGCTGCTCTCTTCCGATCGTGCGTTCGGCCTGGGCCACGCAGCGGACCGCGATGGTCTGCCGCTGCCAACCGTCAAAGCCAAAGATGCGGTTGGCCTCGGCGATCAGCTGCCAACCTTCGAGGTAGTTGACCTTTCCGCGGCCCTGCTCCCGCTGGCGAACATTGGCTCGATCGAGGGGGGCCGTCAGTGCAGCCACCTGCTCGGGGGAGAAGCCCGGTGACGGTGCCAGCGGCCTTGATGCTTCCGACGGAGGGCTCACCTCTGCCGGTGCTGGTTCCGATGGGGCTTCCGCTCGGCGGATCAGCTCCAGGGCTGTGGGCTGCCGGCCAGGGGCACTGCGGCCATTGCGGGTGGGGGTCGTGACGGTCATGGCGTGGTGTGGGTGAGAAGTGGTATCGAGGGATGCCCCCCCGGCGTGCTGCTGCCGATGCCGGGGCCTGGGCTGTTGGTTGATGTCTGCTGCAGCGCCTGAGCCCGCAACTGCAGCCGCCCATCCCAAAGGGGGCTCTGCCCCCCTCAGTGGATGCGCCAGGAGCGGCGGGAGACGAGCTGGGCGCCCTTGATCTGCCGACCGGCTTTGAGGGCTTCTTTGATGGCGGCCTTGTCGGGCTTGCTGGTGGTGGAGAAGCTCAGCCACTCAGAGGGGAGGGAGTCTTCGTCGTCGATCTCGACGGCCTGGGACTTCCGGGAGGTGAGCTCGTGATTGGGGAACGAGAAACGGGTGGCCGCTGGCTGCAGGCGGGTCAGGACCAGCACCAGGGAGTCCTCCAGGGCGTCGGCGCGAGAGGCGTCGGATCGGGACAGCTCGGTGAGCCGTTTGGCCTGCTGCTGGCGGTAGGCGGACTGGCCGCGCAGGTGCTCGATCACCCAGCAGGTGGCATCGGCCTTGGCGGCCAGGGCCGCCTTGTTGCCCTCCTCGGCCAGCAGGGCGGCCTCAAGCTCGGCGAGGGCCTGGGATCGGGTGTCGTCGTCGTCCGTCTCCAGCTGCTCGGCGAGCAGGCCGATGGCGGTGGTGAGCTGCTGGGCCTCGATGCCCAGCTGCCACAGGGAACCGGAACGCTGCAGGGAGCAGGCCGGGCCGGCGGGCACCGCTGCGTCAGCCACTTGGGCAGAAGCAACCTCCTCAATGGGGAAGGGGGTGAGAACAGGCATGGCAGTACGAGGGGAATGGATCGGCGGGTGCCCGTGGGCGCAGAAGGCTTCAGGGGCAGGAGGATGCAGCGGGCACGGCCCAGAGACCGGCGGATGGGCTGACCTCCACAACGGCGAGCGGCACCGGAGCACGGGAGGCCATGCGGCGGGCCTGCAGCACGAGCGATGCGGTGCCGGGGCCGCCGGGGAAGGCCAGCACCAGCACCGAGGTGGACGCCATCGGGGAGGTGTGGGCCTGGGCCTCAGCAATGGCCCTCTCAAGCAGCTGGCGATTACGGATCGGCCCAGCCGCCCTGCCGTGCTGCTCCCACTCGGCAGGCAGAGCAACAGCAGGCCAGCCCAGCTGCTGGGCGGCGCGGGCGATGGCGGCATCAGCCCCGCGGGCTCCACCATGGAACAGCCGGAGGACAGGCCGGCCGCCGCTGCGGGCGAGGAGCTCAGCCGCCACACGCTGGTGAGGCCAGGCCAAATGACGACCGCCACCGGCTGCGATCACAAGGGAGCGCGCCGGGCCTGAACCTGGCCCGGATGAATGACAAACAACCATGGAATCAGTTGCCTTAAGGGACAACTGATCGGGGCATCATGCCGCTGATGAGGGTGCGGCAGCGATGGCGAGATCAGGGGATGAGGTTGCCGCAGGCGATGGGCTCGTGACCTTTGGCGCAGCTCTTATTCTATCAGTACAAACTCACTGAAAGGCGGGGAGTGCGGTTGCAGGGCAATGGATCTGCGCAAATAAAATCCACGCGCGGCGGTCTGGGCTCACTGAGAATCAAGGCCATCAGATCCGCTCCGAATCGACCAGTGCCCGCGCAGCCGCGCGAGGAAAGCTGGGACCTCACCCCAGCCAACCACCGGCAGCCGGCCGCCAAGCCACCGCAGCCGCGGGAGAGCGGCTCTGCCCGCCACCCCAATCACCGGCCCCGGAGCGGAGGGCGGCGGCGGCTGGCCGATGCACGCCACGGCGCAGCCGTGGCACGCAGAAGGACGGCCGTCGTCGACCGGAGCCCTGCGGTGAAGCAAGGTGCATCAGCGCCACCCACGAGGGAGCTCAATCCAGGAGATATTCCTGGATGTCGCCGACACAAGGAGGGGTTCCGGCAACCGCTTCCTGCCGCAGGATTCGCGCAGAACGACCCCGACTTGCGTGGGCAGGGTTGCGCGAAACCGTGCGCGAATGGCCAGCAAGAGTGGGCAACAACCCAGTCGTAGACTAGCATTTAGTCATGCCTTCTAAGCAGCCGGTCGAGTGTTCGAATCACTCAGGGGGCGTTGCCAGAAACCTCAGCGGGAAAAGTGGCCAGCCATATCCAGCAGTGGCTCACCGATCTGTCCTCCCGGTTCAAGCCGGCATCGCCAGGGCCGCCCCGGCTGCCCCCAACTGACAAAGGTGGCGGATTTTTTTTCAGCGACCCCCTAAGGGATTAAGGCCGGGGTAAGTACCTCGCCGGGTCCACCGCCACCTGGGAGGGCCCGATGCCACTCCTCAGTTCCAGATGAAGATGGTCCGTGCTGGCGCTGCCGCTACGACCCACCCAGCCCAATTGGCCCCCCGCCTGGAGCACCATGCAGGGACGCACTGACACCGCCTGCAGGTGGCCATACAGGCTTTGCCAGCCGTTGCCGTGATCCACAATCACAGCCAGGCCGTAGCCGCCGATGGTGTCAACCCTGGCCACCTGGCCCCCCATCACCGCCACCACAGGCGTTCCCGGCGGGCTGATCAGATCGATGCCGCTATGCATGCTCCAGGTGCCACGGGCACTGGAATAACGCCAGCCAAAGGGAGAGATTTCCTCGGCCCAGCGGGTCAAGGGATAGCGCAACCTGGCCCCCGCCACGGTGCGCCGTCCCTGGGCCATCGTTGCGGTCGGGCATCGGCCTGGCTCCGCCACACCACGGAGGGTGGCAGGGGCTAGGTTGGACACCACCGAGGTGGCAGGGGGGGCGGGTCGAACCGGGTAGCCCTGTTCGGCTCCGTTGGTTCGAGCCGCTGGCAGCGCCAGCCAGGCCAGCCCCAACCCACTCCCAACCCCGATCAAGCGGAGGCGGGGGCAGCGTCCGCCCAGAAGCACCAAGGCCCTGGAGGCGCCAAAGCGCGATAGTCCTGGCCACGGCATGCTTCCTCGCCGTGCCATGCCTTGGCGCGCCATGCCAACCCCCAACCGTGGAAGCGTTGTACCGCTGCTGGAGCAGAGCACAAGGGGACAGGCCCATCCCCTAGCCGCCACCTGCAGAGCTCTGAGCAGCTCAGCCGGCGCATCGCCGACTGGGGGGAGATCCCCAGCCATGACGCCTACCTCACCGCGATCCGCCAGAACCATGCCCGCAAGAGCGGCTTCTGGAAGCGGATGCAGGACATAGGTATGGCTCAGTCCGGCTGTGGCGCCCGATCCCGCTGGCGTCGATCGCGGCCTTAATGGGCAGGGTGGCCTGGAGCACGCTCCAGAATGGTGCAGCCGGCTGACGTTTGCAGGCCTCCAGCGTGCCTAGGTTCTGGGCCTTAGCTTCCGTCCCCGCCGCGCCCATCGCTTCCCCCTCCGGTCTCCGCCCATGACGAGCGTCTTCCCCGGCTCCCCCACCGCCACCTCCAGAGCCGGCCTCGCCGCCGACCAGGCAACCCTGGTCGACCAGCCCGGCCTGGTGCTACGCCCGGCCGCCGAACGCTTCCACAGCAGCCACGGCTGGCTGGAGAGCTGGCACAGCTTCAGCTTCGCCGGCCACGATCACCCCGCCTGGCGAGGCTTCGGTCCGCTGCTGGTGATCAACGACGACCGGGTGGCGGCCGGCAGGGGCTTCGGCATGCACCCCCACCGAGACATGGAGATCATCACCGTGATGGTGGAGGGGGTGCTTCACCACCGTGACTCAATGGGCCATAGCGAAGCGCTGCGGGCCGGCGAGGTGCAGCGGATGAGCGCCGGCAGCGGCATCGTGCACAGCGAAATGAACGAGGGGTCCCAGAGCTGCCGGCTGCTGCAGATCTGGATCGCCCCCAGCAGGCAGGGGCTTCCCCCCAGCTACGGCCAGAAGCCCTTTGAACTCAGCAACGGCTGGACCCTGCTGATCGATCCCCAGGAGAGCGCTGGGGCCATGGCCATCGATCGGCCGGTGCGGCTCTGGCGGGCCCGGCCCCGGGCCGGGGAACGGCTGGCACTGCCCGGTGCGGCCGAGGCCCACGGCTGGATCCAGCTGATCGATGGTGATCTGGAGATCAGCCTGGAACCGGCCGCCCAAGGCCCCCTGCGGGGACACCTTCAAAGCGGCGATGGCCTCGGTATGGAGCCCGGGATGCCGGCGACGATCACGGCAGGCGCTGGCGGGGCCGATCTCCTGGTGTTCGAACTGCGCTGAAGGGCTCGATCAGCCTGGCTGGACACCCCCAGATCAGACCACCGAGCCACGCCTGGACAACCGGACCCAGGGGCATGGGAGGTGCGCCCTCTGTGCTTAGTCTGCCTCGAATACATCTGCCTCCACCCGATCGCCTCCATGTCTCTGCAGATCGCCGTGGCGATGATCGAGCGGCAGGGGGAGTGGCTGCTTCAACTGCGCGACGACATTGAGGGAATTGTGCATCCAGGCACCTGGGGGCTGTTCGGCGGCCACCTGGATCCGGGCGAAACGCCGGAACAGGCCCTAAGGCGGGAGGTGGAGGAGGAGATCAACTGGGTGGCCGGCGAGGTGAGCCTCTGGTTCAGTCACCAGGAGCCCCACCGCGTCCTGCACGTCTTCCACGTTCAGCTCACGGCCCCGCTCGAGACCCTGGAGCTGCGGGAAGGGCAGGACATGGTGCTGGCGGACCTGGATGCGCTGCGCAGCGGTGCCATCTGGAGCCCGAAACGGCGGGAGAGCCGGCCCCTGGCCCCCTCCCTTCAGCTGGCCCTGAACCACCTGGAGAAGCAGGGCCGTCCAGACCCCTCCACCAGCCAGCACCCCTGAACGGGGCAGAACTCAGAGGCCTGGAGCCACCGCATCACGCGGCAAGACGACCAGGATCAGGGGCTGACAAGGGGCAAAAAGGCGTTTCTTTACCAGAAGCCGCGCAGCATGCGGTAGGGTTTGAAGGATTCCTACACATTCAGGACCCTCTGAGGATGTTCACGCTCACCAAGGCCACCCAGATCTTTCCTGAAACCCTGGCAGCCGATGCGGTGCCCGCCATCACGGCCCGCTTCCGCCTGCTGAGCGCTGAAGACCAGCTGGCCCTGATCTGGTACGCCTATCTGGAGATGGGCACCACAATCACGGTGGCCGCTCCGGGCGCCGCCCGCATGCAGTTTGCCGAGCCGGTGCTGGCCCAGATCAAGGCCATGGACTTCGCCGGCCAGAGCCAGGTGATGTGCGACCTGGCCAACAGCAGTGACACCCCGATCAACCGCACCTACGCCAGCTGGTCGGTGAACATCAAGCTCGGCTTCTGGTATCAGCTCGGCCAGTGGATGGCCGCCGGCCTGGTGGCACCGATCCCCGAGGGCTACCAGCTCTCCGCCAACGCCGCCGCCGTGCTCGCCTCTCTCAAGGGTGTGGAGCAGGGCCAGCAGATCACCCTGCTGCGCAACTTCGTGGTGGACATGGGCTTCGACCCGGCCAAGGGCGAGGGCCAGCGGGTGATGGAAGCGGTGGTGGCCCCCACCCCCGAGCAGAGCCGCAAGAAAGTGTTCATCGAAGGCGTGATCAATCCCACGGTCAACGCCTACATGGATCTGCTCAATGCCAACGACTTTGATGCTCTGATCCAGCTGTTCCTCCCCGACGGCGCCCTCCAGCCCCCCTTCCAGAAGCCGATCGTGGGCAGCGATGCGATCCTGCGCTTTTTCCGCGAGGACTGCCAGAACCTCAAGCTCCTCCCCGAGCGTGGCTATTCCGAGCCGGCCGAGGGCGGCTTCAACCAGATCAAGGTCACCGGCAAGGTCCAGACCCCCTGGTTCGGCGCCGGCGTGGGCATGAATGTGGCCTGGCGGTTCCTGCTCAACCCCGAGGGCAAGATCTACTTCGTGGCGATCGATCTACTCGCCTCGCCGGCCGAACTGCTCAAGCTCGCCCGTTGAGCACCGGCGGCGCCAGGGGCGTGGGCTGGTCGGCCGCCATCCTCTCGGCCTGGCTGGTGAGTGGGGTAGGCCTGCTGAGTGTCGATCTCAATCGGCTCGGCGAGGTCCTCTGCTTAGCCTCCGGCATGGCAGCAGGGCCGTGGATCGAAGCCCTGCTGGTGCTGGTGGCCGTGCTGCTGCGCGGCTTTCTGCACACCGGCTTGTTCATCGTCGCCCACGACGCCATGCATGGGGTGCTGAGCCCCGCCTGCCCAGAGGCAAACGCTCGCTGGGGCCGGCTCGCCCTCACCCTTTATGCCGGCCTGGCATACGGCAGCTGCCGCGCCAAGCATGAGCTCCACCATCGTTTCTCCGGCGGCTCTGGGGATCCCGATGTCCACGGCGCCGAGCGGCCTGGGCTGGTGGCGGCCCTGCGCTGGTTCCTCCATTTCCTGGGCGGTTACCTGAGCTGGGAGCAGATGGCCCGTCTCCTGGGGGGGTGGGGTGCCCTGGGGCTGCTGAGCTTGGCGGTCACGCCCACCGCCGGCCTGAACCTGCTGCTCTTCTGCATCCTCCCCCTGCTCCTCAGCTCCGCGCAACTCTTCGTGTTCGGCACCTATCTGCCCCATCGCGCCACAGACCCGAACAGTGGCAGCCAAAAGCCCCGCAGCTTGGACCTGCCGGTCTGGTTGTCACTGCTCACCTGCTATCACTTCGGTTACCACTGGGAACACCACCAGTACCCCTGGCTGGCATGGCATGAACTGCCCGGCTCACGGTGCCTCTCCAGCAGCGATAAAGTTCCTGTACGGGAAAATGCAGCATGGCTGAACAGAGCATGATCGGTGTGGAAACTGCGCTGGCCCCTTCCGAAACGGCCCCAGGGCTTTGGCCGGATTGGTCTGAACTGGAACAGCGGATCGCGCGAACGGCCTACGACACGGCCCACAGCCGGGCCCTCGCCAGTCTGATCATCGAGATTCAGCTCCAGGCGGCGCTCGTTGATTCTGCAGCGGCTCTCTGGCAACTTCACGACTATCTGAGCATCCAGCGCCACCGCATCGAAGGTCGTTTTGATTTCCGGCCCCAGCCGATCCTCTTTCTGTTTGCCAGCCTTGTAAAAGACCAGTTGCTGGATCTGGCCGAGCTCGAGGGTCTCGCAGATGCAAAATTGGCCAAGATCAGGGCCATGGCGCAGTTTTAAGCCGTATGCCGCTGCCCAAGGCCTGGAAGCCGCCGCCACCAGGAACCTGATCGATTGGTCAGCCAGCCGACCGGCTTAGGTTGGCTGGCCCACTGATCGATGGGATTTCCCCGCCTAGGGTCGCCGCAACACCCAACGATTCTTCCGTGCCATGACCCACCAATCCTGCCTTCCTTGACCGTTTCGCTCCCCCGGGAAGGGGCTTCGTCCCCGACCTCGCCAGCCCCGGCCGCCAGCGATAGGCCGACGGCCCCCGAACTGCTCGGCCGTCGGGACTTCGACCTGCGTCCGTTCATGGCCAGCTCCAATCGGCTGGCAACCTGGCAGATCCTCAACACCCTTGTGCCCTATGGGCTGCTGTGGTGGCTAGGCCTGGAATTGCTGCATCGATCCCCGTGGCTGCTCCTGCCCGTGATCGCCCTGCAGGTGCTCTTCCTGGCCCGCTGTTTCTCCCTGATGCACGACTGCGGCCACCATTCGCTGTTCCGCAATCGCCGTGCCAATCGTTGGTGCGGCTTCCTGCTCGGAGTGGTGAGTGGCATCCCCCAGTTGCCCTGGTCCCGGGGCCACGAATATCACCATCGCCACAACGGCGACTGGGAGAAGTACCAGGGACCTTCCGCCCTGGTGAGCACCGAAGCCTTTGCCAGGCTGAACTCCATTCAGCAGCGCCAATACGGCTGGCTCCGCCATCCTCTGATGCTTTTTCCGGGCGGCTTCTTCTACCTGGTGATCAAACCGCGGCTAGCTCTGCTGCTCGGCCTTGCGGCCCTGCTGCCCTACACCATCCGCAGCCTGCAGGAGTCACCAGATCGTTCATTCCAGGAAATCCTGGCTTCCCACCACAGCCGCCACTGGTATAGCCCCGAGGAGTTCCACGACCTGCTGTTCAACAACCTAGCGGTGCTGGCGCTCTGGACGGCCATGGGCGCCACGGTGGGTGCCGCCGCCTTCTGGACGATTTATACACCGGTGATGACCTGTGGTGCCGCCATCTTCATCTGCATCTTCTTTGTGCAGCACAACTTTCCCGGCTCCTACGCCCACACCACAGAGGGATGGAATGCGATGGCCGGCGCCCTAGAAGGCACGAGCGATCTCGAGTTGCCAGCAGTGCTCAACTGGTTTTCTGCAGATATCGGCTGCCACGCGATTCACCACCTCTGTGCGGCGATTCCCAATTATCGCCTACGGGCCTGTAATCAGCGCAACGCGGATCGACTTCAAGGAGTGAAAAGACTTAAACTCACCGATATTCCGGGCTGTTTCAATTACATCCTCTGGGATCCCAGCCTCGGCCGTCTCACCACCATGGCCAGCCAGCGAAGCCGCGCTAAACATGTTGGGGCAGCAGGGGCCTAAGATGGAGATTCTCGGGGCAGACCCCTGACTGAATCCACCACGCCTCCGCTCACGATTGGTCAGCTAGAAGCGCAATACCCCATGTATTGCAAGGCGATGAGGTTATTGCTGCGCGAAGGCTGCACCCAGAAGCAAATTGAGCGCACTGTCTGCTGGGATCGCCTGGCGATTCTCCATCACAGTCTGCCGAAGAACTACAAATCACCCGAATATCTGTTCTGGCTTTTTCGCCGCGAATACCAGCAGCAACAGCTCCGCGCCATCAGTTGAGTAAACAAGGGGGTGTGCCGGTTGACCAGCCCTCTCGTTGCGCCCAGCCCTTGATTGCCGGCCCTTGGTTGCCGGCCCTTGGTTGCGGCCGGCCCCATCGGCCCCAACCTTGCGTCGCCTGGGTACCGAAGGTATGCCATAAAAAAACCCTGCCGGAGCAGGGTTGGTTTCGGAGGCTCAGGATCCGAACCCTGAAGCCGGCCCCAAAGGGCAAGGGGTGATTCAGTAGCGGTTGCGGTTGCCGTAGCCGCCGCCGTTGTAACCGCCACCGCCGCCGAAGCTGCCGTTGCCGTAACCGCCACGGCCGCCGCCACCACCGCCGCCACCGCCACCTGTGCGGGGTTCGGCCTTGTTCACGCGGATGGCGCGGCCCATCCACTCGACGTTTTGAAGCTCATCAATGGCCTTGGATTCCTCAGCATCGCTGGCCATCTCCACGAAGGCGAAACCGCGCTTGCGGCCGGTATCGCGATCCAAGGGGAGGCTGCACTTGCTGACCTTGCCGTATTCGGCAAACAGTTGCTGGACGTCCTCCGCTTCGGCATCGAAGGAAAGGTTGCCCACGTAAATCGTCATGAACCTGAGAGAGAAACTATGAACCTGATCCGCCGAAAGCCCTAAAGAAAGACGACCGCTCGCTTGGTGAGAACCTGTGGAGAGAACCCGTTGGAGAGAAATCGTTGCTGGAGAGAAATCTTTGAACCACTTGCATCCTACAGACCTCCCGGCGCCCACCAGCCCCCTAAGGCCGCTGCAGCAGACCTGCCTCCGCCCTGCTGCGGAGATCACGGACAGAGGTGTGCGGGGATGGAGGTGGTGAGTGGCTCGGAGGAGCAGTCGACCAGAGCTTCCTGGATGACGATCAGATCGCGGCCGGTTTTCCCGTGTTTTGCATGAGCCCCCACCGGCGACCTCTGAAGCTCGGTTATGGGCAGGCCCTTGCTTCAGAAAGCCTGCAAACTGCATCGAATCCTGGCCATCACTCCAGCGGCGCGGCACGATGCCGTAAGAGTTGGAGCGATCCATGGCGGCTGTACATCGCTGGAGCGTGACCCTTGCCGGCAGCGGGCCCGGCGGTGAGCATCGTCACCCGCGCTGGCTCGACGAGGACGGCTATTTCAGTGCCGACCCTTCACGGGCCCTGCGGCTTGCCAGCCCTGAGATCGCCGTGCAGCGGATTCAGGCTTTTCTGGCTTTACACGGGAGCAAGAGCGATCGAATCGAGCGGTTCCGGCTGGTGCCGGCGCCGCCCCACCAGCTGAGGACGGCTGAGCGCCACCCCAGCGAGTGCCTGATGCGGGAGCAGGCCGCCTGAAGTCCGTTCCCTCCCACCCCCCGATCCCACCATGGCTCGCCTGAGCAGCAGCCCCCACCGAGAAGCCGCAGGCAACTCCGCACCAGGTCGAACACCCCGCCGCCCGGAGCCTGTTGCCCGTGGTGTGGTCGGCGTGGTGGCGGTCCTGGCGATGGCGCTGGCCGGCTGCCAACAGGGGTCCAACCCGGAGGCCCAGCGGATCGACCAACTCAACCTGAAGATCGAGCAACTGGAGCAGCGACTCAACAAGCTGGCCAGCGAGCGTCAGGCTGGATCGGACAGCCAGGGAAAACCTCCATCCGGGCGGATCAAGTCGCTCACGCTGCGCACCGGCACCGAGGACGATCGCCTGCGCATCTACTGGGCCGATGGCAGCACCACCGATCTGCCCTGCACCAAGGAGCAGGCCACCTTTGTGTGCGGCTAATCCGTGTGCAGCTAATCCGTTTGTGGCTGATCCGTTTGTGGCTGATCAGGCCTGCAGCAGCCCGGTGGTCAGGGCCTGGAGGGCCTCGGTCCAGCTTGGCTGCACGGGCCAGCGTTCGCGGCTGGTGAGGCTCAGGGCGATGCCCTTCTCGCCGTAGGCCGCCTCATTGATAAACACAGGCCAAACCAGCTGGTTCTCCAGGCCAGCCGGGGGGCTGTAGGCGATCGTGACGCCATCCGTGGCCTGGAAAAGGGGATCGCCGGCCCGCAAGGGCTGCCAGTCGCGGTGCTGGCGGAGGGGATGGATCACGGCGGCGGGACTGCCGTTGCCATGGCGGGGCAGATCCAGGCTCTGGCGATGGCGATGCACCACGAGGTGGGTGGGCTGGGGCAGCCTTCCCTGCCGGGCCCCGGCCAGCAGCGCCAGGGTGGCCTCTAAGGCTATGGCGGTCTGGAGGACCACCGCGGCGGTGAGCACCCCCTGGGGCACCGGCCCCACCTCGATCACCAGGCCACAGGGCCAAGCCTCGGCCAGGTAGCCATTCTGGTGGGGGTCGCCCTCATGGAGATAAATGGGCAGCCCGAGCTTCTGCTGCAGCGCCGCGGCCAGAGCCAGATCGGCGGGGCGGCGGCCGTACACCACCAGGCAGTTACCCATGGCGGCGGTGGTGCTGTGCAGATCGATCACCACCAGGCACGGATCGGCAGCCTCCGGAGCGTGGTCGGCCAGCAGGCTGCGGGCGCGCACCACCTCCCGTTCCTGCCGGGCCGGATCGGCCAGCAGGGCCGGCTGGAAGCTGCGGTTGAGGTCGCGGTCGAGATAGCGGCGCGACTGGGCCAGGGCATCGGGGTTGCCGATCAGGGGGCACAGGGCCAGGCCGGAGGAGTCCAGCCGCCCGGGCAACCGGGCCCAAGCATCGAGCAGCCAGGGGGCATTGCACTCATTGCCGTGGGTTCCGGCCACCACAAGCACCTTCCCCTTCGCACCGGCCTGGGGCCCCTCAGCAGCGGATCCGTTCAGGCCCGACCCCAGCGGCTCCGCCCCCGATGCGACTGCCATCAACTACCACACCTCCCAACAGCCCCCAGCCTGACGCAGAGTCAGGCGAAATGAATCCCAGCGATGCCCCCACCCGCCGCCCTGGTGCGCACGGCCCGCTGCCTGTGGCGGGGCCAATGGCTCACCCTGATGGGTGGTCTCGGTCCGGCCGATGCCGAAGGCCGCTATCGGCGGCCCGCAGCGGCCTTCGCTGAGCGGCCCTCCCTGCCCGCCGATGCCGCGGCGCCCTCCGGCCACGTGCTGATCGTGGGGCGCAGCTGCCCCTGGGCGCACCGAGCCTGGCTCACCTGGACCCTGCGGGACCTAGCGGGCAGCATCGATCTGGTGGTGGTGGAGCCAGACCCGGCCGCCGGCCGCTGGCGCTTCGCCACCCCCTTTGCCGGCTCCGCCACCCTGGCGGAGCTTTACCGGACCAGCGGCAGCGCTGCGGGCGCTCCGGCCACGGTGCCGGCGCTGTATTCCCGCAGCCAGGGCCGCATCCTGGTGAACGAGAGCGCGCGGTTGATTGAGCTGCTCAACGACTGGCCCGGCGCTGGGCCCGATCTGTGGCCCACAACGCAGCGGGAGACGATCGAGCGCTGGCGGGAACGACTGCAGAGCAGCGTGAACGACGGGGTGTACCGCTGCGGCTTCGCGCGGAACCAGGCCGCCTACGACGAGGCCGAAGCGGAGTTGTTCAGCACCCTGGAGGCGCTGGAGGAGCAGTTGCAACGGGGCGTCGCCGCCGGGGAGGGCTGGTTGTGCGGCGCCGAAGTCAGCCTGGCCGATGTGGTGCTGTTTCCCACCCTGATCCGCCTGGAGCTGGTGTACGCACCCCTGTTCGGCTGCAGCCGCCGGCCCCTCTGGCAGTTACCAGCCCTGGCGGGATGGCGAGCCCGCTTCTTCGCTCTGCCGGGGGTGGCGGCCAGCTGCTTTCCCGAAGCCTGGCGCCGCGACTACTTCGGCAGCTTGTTTCCGCTGCACCCCTCCGGCATCATTCCGGCCGGAGCCGATCTGGCCAGCCTGGTGGCGGGGCCCGGGGGGTTGCCGCTCCCCGGCAAGCCCCCCCCATCACCGGGCTGAAGTCCTCGGGATCGGGGAGCGGGCCACGCCCTCCCCTGGCGCCCGGCCAGCACCGCCCCGCAGGGCCGATTCACCCCTGGGTGCCGCCCATCGCGCCCCATAGGTCGGGCACTCTCTCGACGACCGGCCGGGAGCTGGACATCACCAACCTCCCAGCGCTCAGCCAGCATGGAGGCAGACGCGCCGACCCCGTGGCCAGCAGCAGCCTCCCCAGCCCGGCTGATCCCAGCTTCGACGGCATGTTCGGGCCGTACACGATCACCGACCACGACCGCCGCGAGGTGCTGGGCTACCGCCTGGCCCTCACCGCCGTGGCCGTCGGCCAGCTGGGGCTGCTGCTCAGCTGGCGCCAGGGGGGAGATGCCCTGCTCTGGCCCTGGCTGCTGCTGATGGCCGCCGGCCTCGGCCTGGCCCTGCGCTGGATTCACATCTACCTGCGGCCCCTGCACCGGGCCCTGCAGCTCTTCTGGCTGGCGGGCTGCCTTGGGGGGCTGCTGCTCGCCCAGCGGGTGGGGCTGGGATCCATGGGCGAGACCCTGCGGGAGCAGCCCCTCTGGATCCTGGCGCTGGGCCCCTTCTTCGCTGCCCTCACCGGCGTGGGCTTCAAGGAGTTCTTCTGCTTCCGCAGGCCCGAGGCGATCGGCGTGACCCTGCTGCTGCCCGTGGCCCTGCTGGGCCGGCTCAGCGGCCTGCTGCCGGTGAGCACCACTGCCACCCTGCTCACGCTCGAGAGCGTGCTGCTGCTGGTGCTCTGCCTGCGCAAGTTCCCGATGCCCGCCGCGGCCGATGTGGGCGATAAAAGCGTGTTCCTCCACCTGGAGGCCCAGCGGCAGGGTGCCGCCGCAGCCACTCCGGCTGCCACAACCACTCCGGCTGCCGCAGCCACTACGGCTGCCGTGTCCACGGAGGCTGCCGTGTCCACGGAGGCAACGTGAGCCTGATCTCCCTGGTGGGAGCCGGCAAGGACTACGGCATCCGCACCCTGTTTTCCGACCTTGAGCTGCACGTGGGTCCCCGCGAGCGGCTGGGGTTGATCGGACCGAATGGGGCGGGCAAGAGCACCCTGCTGCGGGTGCTCGCCGGCCGTGAACCCCTCGATCGGGGCGAGCGGCGCTGGTCCAGCAAGCTCAATGTGGTGCTGCTGGATCAGGAGCCCGACCTCGATCCGGCCCGCACGGTGCTGGAGGAGGTCTTCGCCGCCGGCGGCGAACGGCTGGCGCTGCTGCGGGAACACGAGGAACTCAGCCTGGCCCTGGCCGCCGATCCCGCCAGCGACACCCTGCTGGCCCGGCTCAGCTCCTGCAACCACAGGATGGACAGCTGCAACGCCTGGGACCTGGAGCGCGACTGCCGCGAGGTGCTGGAGCGGCTCGGCATCGGTGGCGGTTCGGAGCTGCTGGGCCGGCGGGTGGGGGAGCTTTCGGGGGGCAATCGGCGCCGGGTGGCCCTGGCGGCGGCCCTGGTGGCCCAACCAGAGGTACTGCTGCTCGATGAACCCACCAACCACCTCGACGCCGAAGGGGTGGAATGGTTGCAGGGCTGGCTGGATCGCTTCGCCGGCGCCCTGGTGCTGGTCACCCACGACCGCTACCTGCTCGACCGGGTGACACGGCGGATCGTGGCGGTGGAGCGGGGCGAGGCCCGGCCCTACGAGGGCAACTACGCCACCTACCTGGAACGGCGGGCCGAGGAGGAGGCTTCCGAGCAGGCGAGCGCCGCCAAGTTCCGCGGCAGCCTGCGGCGGGAACTGGCCTGGCTGCGCCAGGGCCCGAAGGCCCGCAGCACCAAGCAGAAGGCCCGTCTGCAGCGGATCGAGGCGATGCGCGAGGCCCCCACCCGCCAGGCGAAGGGCCAGGTGAGCCTGACCTCCACGGCGCGAAGGATCGGCAAGCAGGCGATCACGGCCGAAGGGCTGTGCGTGGGGGTGCCGGCCAACCCTCCGGGCGGGGTTGCCTCAAAACCTATGTTCGGCCGCCCCGAGGGACCAGCCGAACCGCCAGAGGAGGCTCCACACCCCGGGCCTGACAATCCAGGCCCCCGCCTGCTGCTGCGCGACTTCAGTTACGACTTCAGCCCCGAAGACCGGGTGGGGATCATCGGCCCCAACGGCGTGGGCAAATCCAGCCTGCTGGAGGTGATCGCCGGCCGCCGGATGCCCAGCGCCGGAACACTGGAGCTGGGGTCCACCGTGAAACTCGCCTACTTCGACCAGCACAGCGAGGTGCTGCTGGCCGACCGGGCCCAGCGCAAGGTGATCGATGTTGTGCAAGAGGCCGCGAGCCGGGTGGAGGTGGATGGGGTGGAACTCAGCGCCTCCCAGCTGCTGGAGCGCTTCCTGTTTCCGCCGGCCCAGCAGCACCAGCCGGTGGCGAAGCTCTCGGGCGGCGAGCGGCGGCGGCTGCATCTGTGCCGGCTGTTGATCGAGGCGCCGAATGTGCTGCTGCTCGATGAGCCCACCAACGACCTCGACGTGAACACCCTCGGGGTGCTGGAGGACTTCCTCGAGGATTTCCGCGGCTGCGTGGTGGTGGTCTCCCACGACCGCTGGTTCCTCGACCGCACCGTGGATCGCCTCTTCTGTTTCCGCGATGGACAGCTGGAGCGGTTCGAAGGGAACTACAGCAGCTACCTCGAGCGCCAGCAGGCTGCCGCGGGCCGGCCAGTCGGGGGAGCGGCCCAGACCGGATCAGCCGCAGCTCCCAGCAGCAACAACCGTCCAACGGCCAAGCCAACCCCACCCCGCCGCCGCAGCTTCAAGGAAAACCGGGAACTCGAATCGATCGAACGGGACCTGCCCCTCTGGGAGGAACGCCGCGGCAGCCTGGAAACGAGCCTCGCCAATCCCAGCGGCGGCGACTACGGACAGCTGGAGACCCTCACCCAGGAGCTGGCGGAATTGGTGGAGCGGATCCACAGCGCCGAGGAGCGCTGGCTGGAACTCAGCGAACGGCCGAACTGAGCCAGGGCCCGATGGCGGCCCCGGGCGTGCCAGATCAGCAGGAGCGCACAGGACGGTCTCAAGCGACGGGAAGCGCCCGTATGGTGTGGCCGGTGAGCTCCGGCCGTGTTCGGCCGGTCATTCATGAAAACCATTGACGACCACATCAAGAAGGACCTCGTTGAGATTGAGTCCGCCAAAGCGGAAGGCAACCTCGGCAAGGTTCGCCACCTCGAGGAAGAGCTGAAGGGCTTGGAGGAATACAAGACCCACCACCCCGAAGACAGCCACGATCCCTCCCCCCTTGAGGTCTACTGCGACCTCAACCCGGAAGCGCCCGAGTGCCGCGTCTACGACGACTGATCCGCAGCGCCGTTTCACCACACCACAAGCCGTTTCGGTACACCACAAACAAACAGTGCAGCCCCTGGGATTCTTGATTCCCGGGGGTTTTCGCTTGGCCTGATGGCGCTGACCCTGCGGCGCAACCCCGTGCCGCGGGAGCATCCAGGGGCGCTTGCCTGCACTGCCCTTGCCTGCACTGCCCTTGCCAGCAGCAAGGTGGGCTGTGCATCGATCCACCGCGATCCGTTAGGAAGGCATCACTGGTGGTGGGAATGATCTATGGAAGAGTCCCTCGCCAGAGGTTCCCCATCGAGGAGAGCAGCTGAGCCAGTTGTTTCGGGGGCCTCCGGGAAGCTCGGGCCGGCGGCCGCCGCACCGCGTGGCGTCCGCGGGCGGGTGAGGGGCACCAGGAGGGTCTCGGGTTCTTCGGGCTCCCAGGCGCCACCCGCCGGTATCGCAGCCGCCGCAGCCGCTCCGCCCGCCACCATCCCGCCAGCCGTGGCGACACCGGCGGCCCCAGCCAGAGCCCCGGGCTCTGGAGCCGGGCGATCCACCCCCAGCTCCCGCCACACCAGCGCCAGCAGGGCATCGAGCCCGGTGCGGGTGGCCGCCGAGATCGCCAGCGGCGCCCCCAGGCTGGGCAGGGCCGCGGCGCTGAGGCCATGGGCGGCCAGCGCCTCCAGCCGCTCAGCGATTTGCTCGGAATCGAGCAGTTCGGCCTTGGTGAGCACCACCAGCCGCGGCCGCGCCTCGAGGCCATGGCCGTAGGCCCGCAGCTCCGCTTCCACCACCTGCAGATCGGCCACCACGTCCTCTGAGTTGCCATCCACCAGGTGGAGCAGCAGGCGGGTGCGCTGGATATGGCGCAGGAAGTCGTGGCCCAGGCCCGCACCGCGGGCGGCGCCAGCGATCAGGCCGGGGATGTCGGCGAACACGGTGCCATCGCCGCTGGGGCGGCGCACCACCCCCAGGTTGGGCACCAGGGTGGTGAAGGGGTAATCGGCGATGCGGGGCCGGGCGGCCGAGAGCACGGCGATCAGGGTGCTCTTGCCGGCATTGGGCTGGCCGATGATCCCCACCTCGGCCAGCAGCTTGAGCTCCAGCCACAGGTCCCAGGCCTCGCCATCGCGGCCCTCGGTGAACTTCTCCGGTGCCCGGTTGCGGTTGCTGAGGTAGTGGGCGTTGCCGAGGCCGCCGCGGCCACCGGCCGCCACCAGCAGCTCCTGTCCCGCCTCGGTGAGATCACCCAGCAGGATGCCGGTGCGGCTGTCGCGCACCTCGGTGCCGCAGGGCACCTTGATCACCAGGGGCTTGCCGCTGGCGCCGCTGCTGCGGTTGGGGCCGCCGCGCACGCCGTCGTCGGCGGCGAAGAGGCGCTTGAACTTGAAATCCAGCAGGGTCTGGAGGTTGGGGTCGGCGCGCAGCAGCACGTCGGCGCCGCGGCCGCCATCGCCGCCGGAGGGACCGCCGGCGGGTACGTACTTCTCGCGGCGGAAGGCCACGATGCCGTCGCCACCACGGCCACCGCGCACGGCGATGCGGGCCTGATCGATGAACTGCATTAGCCCAACCTTAGGATCCCTCGGTAATGGAGCCGCCGTGGCCGAGGTTCGCTTCCAGCAGGTGAGTAAGGCCTACCCGCCCCGGCGGGGTGGCGATCGGCCGGTGGAGGTGCTGCAGCGGCTGGATCTCGCCATCGCCGATGGGGAGTTCCTGGTGCTGGTGGGACCTTCGGGCTGCGGCAAGAGCACCCTGCTGCGGCTGTTGGCCGGGCTGGAGAGCCCCAGCGGCGGCGAGATCTATGTGGGGGATCGCCCCGTGAGCCGGCTGCGCCCCGCCGAGCGCGATGTGGCGATGGTGTTCCAGAGCTACGCCCTCTATCCCCACCTGAGCGTGGCCGACAACATCAGCTTCGGGCTGCGCCGCAGCCGGCCCCGCACCGCCACCGAGCAACTGCTGGATGGCCTGCACCGCGTCACCCGCCCCTGGCCGGCGCCGCTGCGGATCCGCTCGGATCGGGAGGCGGCGATCGAGCGGCAGGTGGACGAGGTGGCCACCACCCTGGAACTGGATGGCCTGCTGGAACGCCGGCCGAAGGAACTCTCCGGCGGCCAAAAGCAGCGGGTGGCCTTGGGCCGGGCGATCGCCCGCAAGCCGGCGGTGTTCCTGATGGATGAGCCGCTCAGCAACCTCGACGCCAAGCTGCGCACCGGCACCCGCGCCCAGATCGTGGAGCTGCAGCGCCGGCTGGGCACCACCACCCTCTATGTGACCCACGACCAGGTGGAGGCGATGACGATGGGGCACCGCATCGCCGTGCTCAACGGCGGGCGCTTGCAGCAACTGGGCACACCCCTGGAGCTCTACCAGTGGCCGGCCAATCTGTTCGTGGCCCAGTTCATCGGCAGCCCGCCGATGAACCTGCTGCCGGTGGTGGTGGCCGCCCCGGGCCAGCTGATGCTGGAGGGGCGCCGCTTGCTGGTGGAGGGCCCGATGGCTGAGGCCCTGGGGGGCCGCCAGGGCCAGGCCCTCACGGGCGGTCTGCGGCCTGAGCACCTGAAGCTGGCCCCGGCCACCAACCGCAACCTGGCGGCCGAGGTGAGCCATGTGGAAGCCCTCGGCAATGAGCAACTGGTGACTTGTCGGCTGCTGGAGGGGAGCCACCTGGTGCTGGTGCGGGCCACGCCCGAGCAGGCGCTGAGCGTGGGCCAGAACGTGCATCTGGCCGTGGAGTCAACAGGCTGGCGGCTATTCGATGGGGCTGGCGAGGCGCTGGCGCGGCCGCCGGCCCCCAAGGAGCGGGGGGAAGTGCAATTGCCGGTGCTGGGGTGAGCGCCACTGGCCATCCCTGCCGCCCGGCAGATCACGTCCGATTGCCCTTCGGCTTCGGCTTCGGCTACGGCTACGGCTGCGGCTGCGGCTGCGGCTACGCCATGAACACCCGCCTAATTTCGCCCCATGGGCACCCCTCAACCCGCGGCGCTTCGGCGAGAGCCTCCAGCCAGGACGCTCGGGCCGGGGCTGGAGGCGCCGGAGATCGCTGCGGCCTTGGCGCGGCTCCGCCTGGATCCCGACGTGCAGGAGATCCGGCTGTTCGGCTCCCGCGCTCGCGGCGAGGCTCGACCGGGTTCCGACCTCGACCTGCTGCTGATCCACAAAGGCAGCCTCACAGCGGAGCGTGAGCGCCAGCTGCGCGCCCGCACCCGGGCCTTGCTGCTGCCGCTGCTGCCCGTGGATCTCGACCTGCTGATCAGCGATGCCGCCACGACCAGCCACTGGGCAGGCTCCCGCTGGCATGTGCTCGGCCACATCCACCGCGAAGGGGTTCGGCTTGATGGAGCCTGATTCGATGCCGCCTGAGGAGGACGCTCGCGCCATTCTCAAGCTGGCCCTACGCCATGAGCAGTCGCTCGGCGCCAGCCTGGATCCGGCTTTCGCCCAGGAAAACTGGGGCTTTCTGGCCCAGCAATGCGTGGAGAACCTGCTCAAAGGCCTGATCGTTCTGTCCGGTGAGCAGCCACCGCTGAGCCACGATCTTGAGCGTCTGCAGCTGCTGGCCGGGGTGGTCCTTCCGGAGGAGCTGCTGGCGCTGCAGGAGTTTGCGATGAAAGCGCGCTATTCACCAGAGGAAACACCGCTTTCGGGCTCCCGAGTGGAACTGCTGGCCCGGATCCGCCAGCTGAGAGGGGAGCTGGAGAGTTTGCTGGACGGAACGGACAGGCCAGCCATCGGCACCGGCTGAGCCGGCTGGCGTCAGCTCAGGCCGGGGGTGCATCTTGCCGCTGGGAAGGGCCGGTAGGGCGGGGCAGCCGAAACGCTGCCAACGCTGGCTCGGCGACGGCGATTTCGCCGCCTACCCATCAACAACGCCATCGCCCTGAAACCGGTGCGGCTCAGCCAACGCCATGGACTCCGTCCGGCATTTCCCCCAGCCAGCGGGTGTCATTGAGCAACGCCTCCGCGAGCTTGGGATTCCACTGCGGCAGGCTGCGCCATTCCTCCAGGCTGTACACCA
>Ga0208360_1000138_pt1 | contig 22051 bp, 43 predicted proteins | sample LakMenE27Jul10ns_FD_150739 | JGI IMG/M metagenome (GOLD analysis project Ga0208360, IMG submission 150739) | Freshwater microbial communities from Lake Mendota, WI - 27JUL2010 deep hole epilimnion ns (SPAdes) | ecosystem: Environmental > Aquatic > Freshwater > Lake > Epilimnion/Euphotic zone ...
ACATACTAACGCAAGTACAATATCTAAAAAAGAATTTCTTGAATCATTATGTTGGAATTTAGAGATTTGATTTAATTATCGAATGGTTACAGGGGGGTTCGATTCCCCCCCCGATAACAAACCCAAAATGGACAGGGTTAATTGTCCTATTATTTAATTTAATTTTTTTATTATGAACGAGCAGATGGTTAATTTAGAAAATCAGTTGAATTTATTAACGACTAAATTCAATGAATTGGAAAATCGTGCAACAAGTGATGTGCAGGAAATTACGCAAGAATTGAACTACATTAAATTTGAACTTGATAAACTCAAAAACGAATTTAGTGAAGTAAAAAATTCAAGTGAAAAAAATCAAGGCAATCAAAAATTACTGCAAGAGGATGCGGATAAATTAGTGGAATTAATTACACAATGTTTTGATGCTTTTTCTTCAAATAATTTCAGCGATTTTGAAGCGGATGGTGGCTACATTGATGATTATTCATTGGAATTAGATTATTCTAACGAAATACGATTAGATTCAGTCAGTATTAAATTCGGTGATTATTGGTTAGAAAATTATCTTTTTGATTCAGCAACAATGTATAATTTTTGCGAATTAAATTTTGTAGAAAATTCGATTGAATGGAATTTATTCAAAATGATTGACGAAAATTTATTCGAGAAATTAGAAGAATATTTTGCAAACGCAGTCGAAAATTGTTTTGATTCACGCACTTATGATTTTCAAGATGTTGATGATTTTCAAGTGGAGTTGTACGACAAATCTGTGGAATTAACAAGTTGTTGTGTAAGTGCAGATTTAATTGTTGATTTTTGGAAAGAAAAAATTGATTATTCGGTAGAAGATTTATCCGAAATAATTTATTCTTATTTTCAAGTACAAACGCAAGAAGATTAATTATTTATCGAATGGTTGAATGGGGGGTTCGATTCCCCCCACGATAACAAACCTAAATGGGCAGGGTTAATTGTCCTATTATTTAATTTAATTTTTTTATTATGAAATCAAAATTTTTGTTTTTGTGTCAGTATTTTGAAAATTATTCCGATACTGAAAATCCATATTGGAAACCAAAAGGCGGTGTTCAATTCGTAGTTTACATTGATTGTGATTGTATGTTTTATGCCGAAAATGAAGTAATTAAATGGTTCAAAGAAGTTGTTTTACCCAAGCACAATAATTTATATTGTAAGTATGAATATGTGTCTAATGAAATGGCTTGTCAAGAAATTATTGTCGAAGAAGAATTTGAAGTTGTAATTTAATCAACTTATTTATCGAATGGTTGAATGGGGGGTTCGATTCCCCCCCCGATAACAAACCTAAAATGGACAGGGTTAATTGTCCTATTATTTAATTTAATTTTTTACTATGAAAAAAGAATTTTTTCACGATGCTTTATTGTATGAAAATGATAGTCCAATTTGTTTAATTGTTCCTTTTGCAAAAATTGTTTGCCCTTGTTGTAATGGTACAGGAGTAGAATTTGGAAGTGATTGCGATGAAAGTAGAATGGTCGAAGATATGTACGAAGATTGCGATTACGAAGGTTTAGAGAGTTATTATAGGGGTGCTTATGACAGAGTTTGTAGCGAGTGTAATGGAAAAAATGTAGTTGATGAAATTGATTGGAATTTTATTGAAATAAATTACCCAAAAGAATATTTAGCAATTAAGCAGTACGAAAACAATGCGTATAACGATAGACAATATGAATTGGCTGAAAAACGTGCATTAGGTTATTTTAATTAATTTGTTTATCGAATGGTTACAGGGGGGTTCGATTCCCCCCCCGATAACAAACCCAACAGGTGCAGGGTTAATTGCACTAATTATTTATTTAATTTTTTATCAAAATGGAAAAAACAAAATTTAAAATTGGGGATGTAGTAATTTACAAAATTCCAATGTATGAGAGTTTTTTGTATCAAAAGGCAACAATTACCAAAGTGTTCAAAAATGAAAAAGTAAAATTAGAATTTAGAACTTTAAGTGGTAGTTTATGTAAAAGTACGGTTGAAGCAAGTGAATTAGAATTATTTTAAAAACAAAACAAGGGGTGCAACAGATTAATTAATTATTTATCGAATGGTTACAGGGGGGTTCGATTCCCCCCACGATAACGAAACCTAAAATGGACAGGGTTAATTGTCCTATTATTTAATTTTTATTTTTATGCAAAATTTAGAATGGAGAAATCCAAAAAATGATTTACCAAAAAACAATCAAGTGGTTTTGTGGAAGCCAAAAGAAAGTGAATTGGTATTAGCAGGTATTTATCTTGAATCCGACAAAATGTTCTACATCGGATTTGAACAAACAGGAGATTTTATGTATTCTTTTGAAGTTGAAAAATGGATTCCAAATTCCGAAGTTGGATTTCCTTTTAATGTGTAGTTATTTTATTTATTTATTAAATTTTATTTTATGAAAAGAGGTGGTATAAGACAATCAACAATAGATAAGTTGGTTGATTTCTTGAATTTATTAAGAGGTAAAACTTTGATTTCAAGAGAAGTAAATGATTTAGCACGGGAACATAATGTTCGTTCTAACGTGCATAATTTTGCTTGTGAATTAAATTTGTGTGTAAAAAAGGGAAAGCAATATACATTTGCTGATTACGAATTTGAGCCAATACACGCAAGGCAATTAATTAAATTATCCAACGAATACAACGTAAGGGTAGTTGAAGAAGCAAGAATAAGAAAAGAACAAAAGGAAAAGGAATTAATGAATAAAGCGGTAGAATTAACTGCAACGCAAGATGTTTTTGGAGAACCGATAAAATTAATTCCACCTATTGAACCAACACCTAAAAACGAATCTATGGGATTAACTGATTATTTTCAAAATCTTTTTGGTAGCAATAAAAACATTGAATTAAAATTGTTACAGGAAGAAAATAATTTATTGAAAAAAAATAACGAGGATTTGTTGTTTGAAATCAAAAATCTAAAAGCACAAATATCTGCATTAGAATTAAAAAATTCAGTAAACAATAATTTATCCAATTTTGATGAAGAAGAAATTGAAATGTTGCGAGGAAAAGTAGAGGGGTTTGAAAAATTATTTAGTTTCTATTTCAAATAATTATCGAATGGTTTAATGGGGGGTTCGATTCCCCCCCGATAACAAAACCTAAAATGGGCAGGGTGAATTGTCCTAAAATTTAATTTTAATCAAATGAATAATTTTATTGAACCGAGAAATTGGTGGAATCGTGATTACGCTACTGAATGGTGGCGAAATAATGGACATTTTGACGATGATTTATATTTGGCAATTTTGGTCGAAAAAGAACATCGAAAAAATAATAGAATATCAATTAAAGAAAACAAACAAGATGAACAGGGAAGAAAACAATTTATTTTCTTTCGATTATTACCTATCCGAAAATGGTTGGGTATTGAACGGAAGGATTTGGCGTAAACACAATAAAACAATCAAATTAATTTCTAATAATTCAAGCGAAATTGATTATTTAATGATTGCACTTAATTTAAACGACAAAGTAAAACATAAACACATTGTTACTTGCGAAATTCCTAACACTTGGGAAGAAGCAGAAATAATTTTTCAAAAATGTAGGTTAAACTATTTTAATTATTATCAAAATGACACAGAGAACATCTATTGAAACATACTACGAAATAAAAAATTCGGGTTTGTTATCGGAAAAGCGTTGGAAAGTTTACGATATTTTTTATCAAAACAACAGACCATTGACAGGGGCGGAAGTCAGTCAAATTTACAAAGCAAATTATCCATCATCACAACATTCGGAAACTATCCGTAACCGAATTACTGAATTAAAAGAAATGGGGTTATTAGCAGAGTTTGAAATAGTGGATTGTACGTTCACAGGGCGAAGAGTTTATACGTTTGTTACAACGAATAATTTGCCCGAAAAATTAGAAAAGAAAGAAACGCTGAATCAAAAATTGGACAAAATTCTTGAAGAAATAAAATTACTTGGAATTTCTTTGTCCGATGAAGAAGCAAAAGAACAATTAAGAAGTATTTACAAAAAAGTGTATAACCTAAAAAAATAAATTAATAATTAATCAAAAAAAACGAGCAAAATGGAAAATGAAGTAACGTATGAAACGAAACAAATGGAGTTTGAAAAATCCCAACAACTTTACAAAGAAGTAAATATATGGGTGGAACGAAATTTTAATTTTATTCAAGTAGATGTACTGAATAAATATTCCGATGATAATTTAATGGAATATATTCTTTACCCATCCGCAGAAGAAGAATTTTACGAGTGGCTAACCAATTACGATGTCGTAGAAAAAATAAAATCTTGGAAAGAGGATTTTAATGAAAAAGATTATTTATCATCAATTCACAATGGCAAATCTTATTACGATGCTTTTATTGAAATTGAAAGCGTAGATGGTTGGAATGAATTTCGTGAATTTTGCCTTGACGAATATGCTGACGATATTAATGAATTTATTTACGAGCAGGAAAATTATCCAATGTGGAATACTTGCTTTGAATTTCGTGATTCGTTTAGAAATAATTACGAGGATAATCAAATTGTGATGAAATTAGGAATGGGCGTAATTAGTGGTTTAGAAAATTTCAATGATATTATATTTATGAAATCCGCAGGACATAGTTTTTATAGTGATTATTGGATTCCGCTTTATTTGGAATTTTATCCCGATGAAAAAGTAAAATACAAGGGTGTAAATTTTAGTCATCTTTAATTTTTTTTTCAAAATAATTTTTTTTTGGTTGTGGGTTCATTTATTTTTGTATATTTGAACTCACAATTCAATTATGTTTAATATAAAAAAGTAAGTAAAATGAAAACAGGAGATTTGAAAAATTTAAGTTTACAGGAAATCGTTCAGCAATTACAACTGCAAAATTTACAAAAACAAGATTTTGTAGTGCCATCACGATTTATCAAAATGGTGGGGAGTAACCTACAAGTTATTAATGAAGAAAAATTAGATTCATTTAATTCCTTGTTGGCTCAAACAGGAATATCCATCAACGAAAACGATGTAGAAAAAATGCACCTACAAGTGTTGGATTGTTGCCATTCACAAATTGGTAGTAAATTGGAAATTCCGAAAAAATATTACGACAGAATGTTGTCCGAAAAATATCACCATTTACTTGATTACAATGTATCAACGTGGTTTTCGGAAAAAGGAAATACAAATTATTTTTTACGCACATTTATTGATGCTGAAAATCGTAGTGGAATAGCAAGGGCAATTTTATCGGACAGGTACAATGTGTTAGATAATTACGATGTAATGTTAGCGACATTAGATGCAATTCGTGAAAGTGGTATTAATGTTCAAATTGAAAGTGGCGATATTACAGATACGAAATTTTATATGCGTTTTGTTTGCCCCGATATTGAATTAGAAGCACCCGATTTATTAAAGAACTATCGTGTACCCGATGGAACAAAAGGTGGTAACGGAATTATTTCGGGTTTTGTAATTTCAAATTCGGAAACAGGAAACGGAAAATTTTCAATTTCACCAAGAGCATTAGTGTTGGCTTGTCGTAATGGAATGATATTCAAAAACGATGCGTTTGCTAAAACACATTTAGGTTCAAAAATGGAAGAATATTCTACGATTGATTGGTCGGAAGAAACACGCCAAAAAAATTATGATTTAGTAATTTCGCAAGTGAAAGATGCAATTAAATTTTATGCAAGTCAAGAATATCTAACTGCTAAAATTCACGAACTTTCGGAGAAAGGAAATAAAGAACTTTCGCACCCGATTGAAACGATTAAAAATGTAACGAAGTCGCTTTCAATTAGCGAAGAAAAAGAATCAAATATTTTGAATTATTTTATCAAGTCGGGAGATACAAATGCCTTCGGCGTTACACAAGCATTAACGTATTTTGCACAACACAACGCAACACCCGAAGAACGATTTGAAATAGAAGTAAATTCTGTTTTAATATTGGATAACATTGATGATTTCGATAAACCCGAAGTTAATATCAAAAGAGTACCATCTTCTCAAATAGTTTCAATGAACTAAACGAGAAAACCCCCATCGCTATCTGTTATTGGCATAACTTTTTTTTTTGCGGTGGGGGTATTTTTAATTATTTAATATTTCAGTTATGGATTATATGCACATAGTTAGCAAGTACGAAAAGTATAAGAGATTTGATGAATATATTTGGGCGAATTATTCATACATTAATAAAAATGAGAAATCTTCACTTACAAAAGAATATATCAACGATATTGTCAAATTATCAAATATATTAGGCAGATTAGAAGTTTACTTATTAGATAAACAAGACATTCAAACAGCTGATTTAATTTGCAAATGGTTTGAAAAAGATTTTGAAGATGAATATAGTATGGAAGATTTTAAAGATTGGTTAAATGACAACGAATAAAATATATATTAATCAAAGTTTAGTCAAGGACTTAATTAAATATCAAAACGATGAACTTTGCGGATTGGTGTTTCACAACAAATGGATTTTACAACAATTTGGTGGTGGCTCAAAAGCAAACGATTTAGGGCATTATTTTGAGTGGTTATGCACAGGTGCTTTGGCAAAGGGAGAAAGTGAAGCACCGATACCCGAAACGACTAAAAGCGGAGAATTAACTGCTGATTTTAAGACCGCCAAAAAACAAGCCGAATATTTTCATTCGTTATTACCTAAATATGGAATTAAATTGCTTGATGCAGGAAATAAAATAATTGCTGATGATACTTGGATAGGCACGTTAGATATTGAAGCAAAATGGGATGCTATTTTTGAAAACGAAAATTTGAATTTCGATACAAATAATAAAGACCACATTGTAATTATTGATTTGAAATATAGTGGATTATTAAATGATAAGTGGAATGAATTTGGTTGGCACGATGAAACACTCGGCAGGAAGCAAGGTACGATGTTACAGGCGAAACACTATAAATTTTTGTATTGGAAAAAATATGGATTTAACCCACCATTTTTCTTTTTCGTTTTTGATTCAAAACAAGTGGGTAAAGCAAAAATAATTAATGTAGAAATTGATACCTATGAACTTGAATTACACGAAGAATTTTTACAAAAAGCAAAACGCTATTTTGAAATGAATTTAGAAAGTGGATTTCAACCTAAACCAAGTTACGATTTATGTATTAGTTGTAAATATCAACACCTATGTAGTTTCAAAATTGATAAGCCAAAAATAATTAGTGTTAAACCCGAATAATATAAATAAAATGAGTAATGAAGTAAATGTAACGCAGATGAACAATGATTTAGATGTCATTGAAGAAAATCACAAAAATCAAATTTTGTCCATACACGAAAATATGGCTGAATTAATTGAACGATGTAATTCAATCCAAGTGTTTGAAGATGATAAGGAATCATACGATAATGCCGTTGAATTAAAACGCTATGTAAAATCGGTTCACGTTTCTATTGATAAAAAAAGAAAAGAATTGAAACAACCAATTATTGACTATGGGAAAAAATTGGATTCTTTCGTAAAGGAAATTTATGAACCATTAGTAGAAGCCGAAAAATTAATCAAGTCAAAAATGGAAGTTTATGAAATTAAACTTGAAAAAATAAAAGCGGAGAAAAAATTAAAAGAAGAAGAAGAAGCAATTCAAGAAACATTAATTGAAAATAAAATCCGTGAATTGAATTTAATTTTAGGAAATATCAACGAAGCAAAAAGCAAAAAAGAATTACTTGAAATCGAAAAGCAATTAGAAGAAATTGATGTAAATTCTTTTGGTAAAAAAAGTGCCGATGTAGGATTTGTCCTTTCGCAATTAAAATTGACTTGCTCAATGGCTATGCGGATTTACAAAGATGAAGATGTAAACAACGTGGTTACGGAACAAAAACCTATTGGGGAAAAAATACCCGATGATATTGATTTCGTTTTGTTTCCTGTGGAAGATTTGATTGAAAAAAACACCCAAGAAGTTTTAATAAAAAACGAAGAAGGTATTTTTGAAGAACATTCGATTCGTGTTAATGAATTTAATCCTTTGGATAATGTGCAGGAAGATTTAATTACGCCAATGACTGACGATGAAGTATTAAATGTAATTAATGATATAACCGAACATATTTTCCTTTCGGTTTGTGAATTTGTAGAACAAAAAGTAACCGATAAATTATCTGCGTACCATCACGCTGAAAATAAAAATGTAAATGAACATTCCGATTTAATTAAAGAACAAGTGTTAGTTGCTTTATCAACTAAAATTAAAAAAAGTATAATTCTGTAACCTTTAAAAACAAAATAAAAATGAAAACAATTATTTTATCAATGGCTCTATTTTTTGTAGCCAACATCAATGCTCAATGGTCTTACAAATTAATTACCGATGGATTTGACGACCCATACAAAGTTGCTTACACGGAAAGCGATGGATTATCTTACTTGAAATTAGAAAAAAGCGAAGGGAAATTAATATTTTTCTTGAAAGGTGGATATTTTTGTGATAACGAATTACTTGTTGATTTCGTATTCTCAACCGCTACCGAAAATTACAAAGCAAGTTTAATTGGACAAAAATCCGAATCAAGTGAAATTGTATTTTTCAGTTGGGATTTAATGAATGAATCAGCCGACTTTGTTGCTTGGTTTAAGAAGTGTAGCACACTTAAAATACGAATTAACGAATCGCATTGTACGAGTAATTATTACACTTTTAGTATGGGCAAATCAACGTCAGCGTTAGATTTTATGACAAAAGAATAATATATTGGGGGGTGTAATATGCACTTTAATTTTTAAGATTGAACAAAGCGAATATCAGTATATCTATGCCCCCTTTTTATTTAAAAATTGAATTACTATGGTAACATTAAAAAGGGTACTTACAAGAAAATCCATTTTAGGTTTTGGTTATGCAGAATACAGGGATTTATCCGTTCAAATGTTGTTAGATTTAGGCAGAAAAGATATTTTAATTGATTCTTATTTTGGGTTAGAAAAAATTGATTTCATAGAAGATATTTTAGATGAATTAGGAATAACTCCCGAATTTAGAATTGTTAAACCAAGTAAAGATTATGAATTACGGAAGTTGTTTTTTCAGCAACGTAATGCGAAATGGACTGATGAAGAAAGAATGAATTTTTATTCAAAAATTAAATCTGATAGGAAAAAAAGATGGAAACGAGCAAATGCTGAAAAGGGCATTTTTAGTTCATCCGAATATTATAGAAGTAAAAATCACGGAAATAAATTAAAATAAAAAATGGAACAGAAAAAAAACGATGTTTCCACGATAAGTGGATTTTCAAATGTGCTTAAAAACTATGAAAAATCAATAGCACAATTATTACATATTAAGTATGGTATTTCTTACGAAGAATTTTATGTTACTTGCGTAAATGCCGTAAAAAAGAATCCTAAATTACTTAACTGCGACCCTAAATCATTATTTGGTAGTATTTTATTATCTGCCGAAGTTGGTTTACGCCCTAACACACCCGAACAACACGCTTTCATTTTACCTTACGGAAAAGAAGCAAAATTCCAAGTTGGGTATAAAGGATTAATCGAAATGATGTATCGTAACCCAAGAGTAAAGTCAATTTATGCAGAAGCCGTTTTTGAAAAAGATGAATTTGACTATGGTTATGGATTAACTCCTTTTCTTAATCACAAACCTTTTCGTGGCGGAGATAGGGGAAAATTAGTGTGTGTTTATGCCGTATGTAAATTGCAGGATGCAGACCCATTATTTTCAGTTGTAGAAAAATCGGAATTAGATAAAGTAAAAGAATTTTCACAAGGTAGAAATTCGGAATTTAGTCCATACAATTCGGGTGCTGACGTACATCACTTTATGGAAATAAAAACCGCAATTAAAAAATTGTCTAAATTAATACCAAAATCTTCCGTTATTGAAATAAGTAAAGCGATTGATTACGATAGCAGATTTGAAGGTGGGGCAAAAGTTATTGTAGATATTCCACAATCTCCTAACGATATTGTTGAGCCAAAAATTGTAGATTACGAACAACAAAAAAAATCAATTTCTAACGCTTTTGACGATGTGGAAATAGAAGATGTTTCACGGGAAACATTAGAACCTGTTATCGAAGAAAAACCAATCGAAACACCCAAAAAAGAAGAAGTAGTATTTGACCTTTCGGATTCAGACGAAGATGACGATGACGATATTGATTTCAAACGAATGTTTGGTGATGACGATGACGATGAAGAAGATATTGAAAAATCTAAAACGCTATTTTAATGGATATTGATGAATTTAGAAAAAAGTTTTTCGTTGATGATGGTAAAGTAGTTTCTCGAAAAAAAAATAAGTACAGGAATCAAAAAGTAGAAGTGGATGGAATTACTTTTCATTCACGAAAAGAAGCAAACTTTTACTCGGATTTATTAATTAAAAAAAATGCCAAATTAATTACGGATTTTGAAAGGCAAGTTCAATACGATATTCGGGTAAATGATATTCATATTGCTAAATATTTTTTGGATTTCAAAGTCATAAATTTAGATGGAAGCATAAATTACTACGATGTGAAAGGGAAAGATAAAGTTTCGGGAAAATGGATTACCACCGATGTTTTTGCCCTAAAAAAGAAATTAGTCGAAGCGATTTATGGAATTAAAATTGAAAAGATATGAGTTACAGAATTACAATTACGGAAAAATGGAAAGATGATTGGTTTAATTCTTTATCACCTAATGCTAAATTGTTGTTTTTATTTTTAGTTGATAATTGTAATAATGCAGGTTTTTATGATGTTAGACGTAAATTCTTGTTGTTTTACATAGGTTTAAATGACAAAGAGTTAGATGAAGCAATTATTCAACTAAAAAAAACGTACATAAAAAGTAACGATGGTTCTCGAATTTGGATTAAAAATTTTATTAAACACCAAAAAAAATATCCATTAAATTATAGTAACAATAATCATAAACAGATTATAGGTTTGATTCAAGAGAATTTGAATGACGAAAGTAAATTTAAGGGTTGCAATCAATTAAATGCTATGCTTCCTGCCGATATGCAAGTAGGTAAGAGGAAAAAACGTGAAGTATCAGAAAAAAATGATTTAAGCGATATTGAGCCATCAACGATTATTCCTTTACCTAAATTCGTTAAACCAACGATTGAAGAAATTGCCGAACAAATGAAAAGCAAAGATTTTGCCTATTATATTGCTGAAAGCAGTCGTTTTTACAATTATTTTGAAAGTCAAGGTTGGAAAGTAGGTAAGAACACAATGAAATCTTGGAAAGGTGCAGTACATACTTGGATAAGCAATTTTTATGAACGTAATAAAATGTATGAAAAGAAATCAAAAATTGAAACATTACGAGAAGCACACGAAGAACTTATTGAAGTAGATTGGAATGAAGTTTACAAATTAAATGGCGATGAATAATCTAATAAAAAAATCCGATATAACAAATTTATCACCTGTTGCAAGAGATGTCTATGTTGCAAGTAATAAACCTATGATTAAGTCCTACGAAGATTTGAATATAGTGGTAAATGCGATTCACGTTTCAATTACGCAAGTTATTGCAGATAAAGGTGTACGATTAGAAACGGAAGATATTAATTACTTAAAACAAAATATTTGTCGTGATATTATTCACGATTTTAATACGTTGTCATTAGAAGATGTTAATGTTTGTTTTAGAATGGGGGTAAGAGGTAAATTAGGAGAATATTACGGAATTAATGTTGCTACGCTTTATCAATGGCTTGAAAAATATAAGAACGAAATTATTCCCGAAATGAATAAGGAAATTCACACGAAGTTGCCAAAACCTATGGAAATCGAAACAGAAGTAGATTATAAAACATTTGACAATTCACTCGTTAAAACAATACAAAATATTTTGATTGGTGAAATAGAATTAAATAATTACAATGATTACGGAAATGTGCATTACAACCTATTGGACAAATTTAATTTTGTTCAATTTACGCCCGATGAAAAAATTGAAATATTTAATCGTGCAAAAGATGTAGTAAAGCACAATTTAACCAAAAAGAATTTATCATTGATTGAACAGGGTAAAAGCATACAGGTAATTAATACTGAAAAATTTTTGAACGAAATTGAATTAAATTCAAAAACTAACAACGATATAGTAATTATTGAAGCCAAAAAAATTGCTTTTCGTGATTGTTTAAGCAGAATAGAAAATACAGAAAAATTTATTGAAGAATTAACACAAAAAATTGAAGAACACTATGAAAAAAAATGAAACACAAAAATTCGATACCTATGTGGTAAACATTGGTAGAAACATAAAGCGATTACGAAAGGAAAAAAATATAAGTCAAAAAGAATTAGCCGATAAATTAAACGTAACGCACTTTTGGATTTGTAAATTAGAAAGCGGTAAGCGAAATACAACGATTTTTAGATTACACGAAATAGCATTTTACCTTGAAACAGATTTAACTAACTTAATTACAGAAAAATGATACTAATTAAAGATGGTAAAGAATTTACCTTGAAGCATATAGATTACGATTTATTACAAGTAATTATTCGTGGATTAAAACACGAAAAAAATAATGTTCAAGAAAATATAAGTTCACTTATCGTGGAAAATATGAATAATCCCGAACAATCTGAAACTAATCAAAAACAAATTGAATTTCTTAAATCGTTAAGAGTAGAAATAGATAAACTATTAGAAGATTACACAGAAATTAACCTGTAAGAAATAAAAAACCCCCAAGCCGAAGCGAGGGGGGGGGAATCAATGACCTATAACGAGCAGAAATAGGATTGATTAAATGGCTAACATAACACCCGATAAAAAGATACCACTAACAATGGCTATCCACTTTCCAATTTTTTGATTGCGTAATTGTTTTTTTAGCAATTTATTTTCCCTTTGGTGAATATCTATTATTTTATCTTTTTCCTGTATTATTAATTTGTTGTTTTCAATGATTTGATTTTGTGAAAAAACGATTTGATTTGTTTCACTAATTATTTGCTCTTTTTTGATTAGTTCGTTATTATCAATAATTCGTAATTCTTGGCATTGTTTTCTTTCTTCGTTCCATACCCCTAATTGCTTGGCTTGGGCAACCTTAAAACAAACCAATGTATCGTTCTCAATCACTAATGATTTAGGATATTTTTGCCCAATTAAATTAAAAGCAAAAACAATAAATAAAATACTAATTAAATTCTGCATCCCAATAGTTAGTAATTTCTTTCGCATCCATTTGCTTTACTTTCGCTATTTCTTTTTTATATCGTATTTCTACTTTCGATTTCAATTTATTAAGTGAATCTACTTGATTATTTAGTTTCACTATTTTTTGATTTTGATATTCTATTTCTTGTTCGTATTTTTCAATTATTCCTTCACGGAATTTAATTTCATTTTTTATTTCTTTCAACTTTGCTTTACGTTCACTTTCGTATGCACGTTTGTAGTGAAATTTAGACGTACACATATTGAGCATAAATGCAGTAGCAATAATTATTCCCCAACCAAAATAAGATAGGGGTATTTTTCTCCCCCAAAAATCTTCCGAAAATTTCATTACGCCTTAATTGTAATTACTTCGTTATTTGGTTTAGTTATCTTAAATTCTACCCTGCGATTTCTTTCCCTATTTGAATCGTTATCATTAGGTACAATAGGTTTACTTTCACCAAATCCCTGTGCGGTTATTGTTTCGGCATTGACACCCTTTTTAACTAAATAATCTTTTACGGCATTGGCTCTATTTTGTGATAATTTAAGGTTATATTCATCGCTACCTTTATCGTCTGTATGACCTGCAATATCTAATTTCCAATTTTTAGCATCAATTAAAGTTTGTGCTAATTTATCTAATGAACTAAAACTACTTTCACGAATCGTTGCTTTTCCAAAATCAAAATTAAGGTTATCAAAAGCATCCTGTAAAATATTCGGTTGCGGTTGTGGTTGTGGTTGTGGTTTTGGTTTTCTACGAAAGTAAAAATAAGCACCCACTCCTGCGAGTACCAAAATTGTTCCAACAACCAATACCGTTTTTGTTGTTTTAGTCATAGCCATAATTACATATTTTTCGTAACAAATTTAAGTATAAATACAATACCTATTAATGTTAAAGTTATTGTACCATAAAATAGAAAATCATTGTCAAAAAATTCCATTCCATATTTATATTGCGAATATCTGCCATAAGGCAATAATTTCCACTTGTATTTTTTTCCATCAGTTTGATACAACTCAAAAATCAAGAAATTATTTGGTTCAATATCGGCAGGTAAATTTTTTAACGCTTCACCTACCGAATTGAACATTGAAGATTCAAGAATAGTATTATCTTTTGGATTAATCCAAGTAAGTTTTATTGTTCCTTTATTATAGGGTAAATCACTCACTTAAAATTACTTTGCCTTATAAACTATCATTCCTGTTTTTGTAGTCATAGCCACATAGGTTTTTCCATTGTAAGTAAAAGATTTAGCACCTTCTTTCTTCGCTTGTAACATTTTAGTAAAATACTCGTTTGCCATTTTATATATATTTAATTGTTACTATTTAATTGCAGGGTATTCGTCTTTCGTGTATTTGTAGAAAAATTGACGAATATAAATTCCTGTTGGGTTTTTGAAATCAAGCACTAACTTGTAATCTTTTCCACCAATTATTTTTTTCATTCGTTCTTCTTGTCCTATTGCACGTTTATCTGCACCGCTACCTGCTGAACCAAAAGTCATAAAACCTGTATATGCTTTACCATCGGTACTTGGTTTTATTGTTGCTTCCCACGTTACTTTGTAATTCTTTGAATCAATATTTATTTTCAAATCAGTTACATCGGGGTTTATTCCTTTTTTATACAAATCAACCAACGCTTCTTTTATTTTTGTGGACATACGACCACCGAAACCATCGGATTTTCTACGTTCAAAACTATGTAAAGCATCCCCCATATTAGGCGTTCCTTTTGGAACAACATATTCACCTTTTACAATAAGACCTTCACTCATAATTTTATTATTTACTTTATTTTTTCTTTTTCTTCTAACTACTAAACCAACAACAAGTGCAGTCGCTAAAACGCTACCTATACCTGCAATTATCCATATTTGTTGTTTAGTTAAAGCCACTATTTTAATCGTTTAATTTCCTTAAAGTGTTTGTATGCACCCAATCCATAAAACAATAACATCGCTATCGTAACAATAGTCGCTAAATTCAAAACTTTTAATATTTCTGAATTTTTTATTGATTCTATATCTATTTTTTCTTCCATTTTACCAAAGTAATTGGTCAGCGTACCAACCATTCGTTCCTTTTTTTAACCTATCTTTTTTATGGCGTATTTTATATAATCTACGTCTTTCATCAGCATATTTTTTACCCATTTTTTTCATATAAGTTGGGTAATCGGAATAACCTAATGCCCCCACCGATGCGACTTTAACACCACCTTTGTAAACATCTATTTTTTTACCTTCTACACTACTTGGTTTTACGACTAATCCTAATCGTTTTGCCTGTTTTTTAGTATAGTCAGTAATTCGATACATTACTTATTAGGTTTTGGATTCACGGTATCTCCACTTGCCCACAATCTACACCAATGGTCTAATTCAATATTTCCTTGAATTTGCGAACAAATTAATTCATCATTCACATATCGCTGAAATGTAAAACGGCAATTACCACATTTTTGTCCACGATAAGGTTTTCCAATATAATTACTACCTTTTTTTGTCATTTTATATGGCGGTGTTCCCGAACCAAGTAACCAATACAATAAAGGTTTTTTACGTCTTTCTTCAATAGGCAATCTACGAAATTGGCTTATTGCTTTTTGCACATAAACATTGGCTTTAACCCCTGCTTTTGGATAATCAAAATTATTATCGCCATATTTTTGACCATCAACGCCTATTAAATCTTCAAATATATCATCCATAATATATTATTTAAGCACCGCAACAACCACCAAAATTAGATGAACCACCACAACCACAACCACTTGCAGAAGAATAATTATCGCAACAAGTTTTACAATCTTGACTTCCACAATATCCAATTACACCACCCTTGCAACGACAAACACCTGTTCCTTTATCATTTCTTCCTTTTCTACCACCATCTGCATTTGACATTGTTTCAGCCATTTTTGGTGCTTTTGATTTCATCAAATGATTGGCAACTATAAAACTACCAACTAATACACCTGTAATAATTAATATTTCTTTATTCATATTTTTATTTTTAAATGTTTATTTTTTTCATAAAGTTAGGTAACTTACCTTTTTTCTTTAAGTAAAGATAAGTCAAAGTTCCCGATATACCCAATACTGCTATCGCAATACCTACTGCAACAACTCGTTTAACTATTCTTTTTTTTTTGTCGGCATCGGTTTCATCGCTACTTGAATCAAATACGCCTGTGCTTTTATTTTTTTCAAGTATTTGCTTCCATAGGTCAAAGTTAGAATTTACTTCACTTAAACCTTTTGAACCACCATTAACACTTTTTCTTGCCAAAGTTAAATTACCATCCCTTGCCATATCAAAAGTGCTTCGATTTACACCATTTTTAGCATAAATACCACCTCTTTTTTTACTTAAAAATGCTGTCGCTATTTTGTACGAATTTTTTGGCTCTAATGCCTTATCTCCATCGTTTACTAAATCAACTCCAATTAAATCACCATAACTTTGATAATTTGCTTTTCCTGTTAATTGAATTAATCCACGACCAAAATAGGGTAATCCATTTTTGTCAGTACCTAATGTGTAATAATTCTTTTTACCACCTGTTGTACTACGATAATAATTTAATGCTTTTTCGCAGGGTTTAACATTGTATGCAACTCCTGTTTTACCACAAAGGTAATCGGCTTCCCATCGTTCAAGAGAATAATCACTTTCACTTTTAGCCGTTGCTAATAAATATGCTAAATCGGATATGCTCGTAACTTTACTATCATTTTTAGCGTATTCAAATATCTTTCGTAAAGAATTTTCAAATTTCGTACTTCGACCACTTCTTTTGTAATCGGATATTGCACCATCTATGTCTATCGAAACTCCCATTATTTTAGATTTTTGATAACGACAAACACATTACTACTTTTATTTTTATCTATTTTTCCATTAGATAAATAATAATTTTTCTTTGATACTGAATCACTAACATTTCCACCAATACCTACGGCTACATTACCATTAATTTCAGTAATTAAATCACAATGCGATTTGTAACCTGCACTTGAATCGTAAGTAACTCCGCTTTGTCTTGGATAACACACTAAATCCCCTACTTTAACATCTACTTCTTCGGGTTTGTATGCTTTGAATTTTTTTGAATTATTTTCTTTTCTATTTTTTACTGCTTCGGCAATATATTGAGAATGTGATTGTGAATATTTAAAATCATCTCCTGCACCTGCTTTACGCATTAAATAAGAAATGAAAGCAGAACTCCACGCTTCGCTAATATAATAATTATCATTTTTTTTAATCCCTGCACCTTGTTCCCAATAATTTCTTAAATCTTGTAAAGTATCTTTTGAACCTTCTTTAATTCTTTTTCCGCCTTTATTCCATTTATCCCATTCGCTATTTGCTAAATCAACTAATTTACCTGTAAAGTCCGAAGATGATTTCGTACTACCACCGCTTTTTTTCTTTCGCAAAGTAATTAGCAGACCACCAATAGTTAAAATTGATACACCACCTAAAATAAGCCAATATTTGTTTTTTAAGTCCATTACTTTTTGAATACTTTAACAAGATAACGAATGATTGAATGATTGAAATAACCTGCTAAAAATGAAAATAATTTTGTTGCCCCTGTTCCATTTTTTAATACAACTCCCAATGTGTCCATTACATCTCTTGACATTATTAATAACACAAAAATTGAAATAAAAGAAAGTAAAACTCGAATATAATTATTTACATCTGAAAGAAAATAACCTAACGATAAAGGAAGTGCCTTATTACGTCTATCTAAAACCATCATAAGTATATGGGTAATAATACCACATAAAGCCAATAATATATTTTCAAAAGTTAAATTTTCCATATTTATTTTTTTAAGTCCTTGTTTAACATAACAACCCTATCTTTTAATTCATTGTAATCTGCCACAAAAATTTCTTTTGGTCGTTGAACAGGATAATATTCTATTTTATTTTTTTCCCTATCAAGTTTTACTTCAATAGCCGTTCTTGGTGGTTCACCAAATATTTCTTCATCGGGTTTTGTAATTAATATAGGATTATTTATACTAAAATCATCTATATTATTTGGCATATCATAACCCCTTACATACGATATTTCATCTTGACCCCAAAAGGTAGTTCTATCATCGTTTTCATCGAATATTGGCTTCTCTTTATTCATTTGAAGTAAATACGGATATAAGTATTTATACCCAACATATACGATACCACCTATTACTAATATTTTAAGTACATTTTTCATTACTTATTTTTTTTTATGTCTTTTATTTCTAAATAGGTTTTGTAGGATGATAACGTATAATAGGTAATTACCGAAACGGCAACAATTAAACTTATGTTCCCTATTTTTTTAACATTAATACCTTTAAGTAATTCTTCCATTAGTAAACTATTTTAGCACCAAAATCTATGGTTTGTTTAGAAACTTCTTTACCATCTTTATCTTTAATCACAAATTCAATAGTTTTATCTTTACTTGTAAAAACCAACTTATACTTATTCGGGTTATATGTTTTTCCTGCGGTCATTTCGCCACTATCTCCCAATGCAACGGTTTTTTTATTATACCCAAAATCTACATTTACTTTGTTATTTACAAAATCGTATTTTGATAACATAAAAAATGGTTTTCTGTTTCTAACCCCAAACCAATAAACGCCTAACACCGCTAATGGTAAACCAACACCTAATAATATTTTTCCTGTTTTATTCATTTTATACAATTTTTGCTATTTCAAAGTGCATACCATCTTTACGAGTAAAGTGTCCGCCCCAATAAAATCCAAATTCATTTGCGATTGGAACTATTTCCCTAACCGAACCTTTTTGACCAACTAATGCAGGTATTTTATTTAATCCATTTTGAGCAACATTTACATCGAAAGCAGTACCCCAACTATGATTACTTAAATTCGTTCTACTACCACGAACATAACGTGGATAAAACGCCCCTGCATAACTAATAATATGCGTATGTAAATTTTCTTTTTCTAATGTTTCAAAAAAACGAATTAATTGGTCTTTTCCGTATTTATGCCACATCATCATTGAGTGTTTACCCCCTGTTGCTTTTGATAAAGCAGGTAAATTAACTCGAACAATATTTTTTGACACCCAATCCCCAAGAATTGATATTGCTTCGGGATTTTGTGCAGTTGGCGTTGCCTTAAATTGAAATTCACCAAATATTTTAGCACGTTCTTTATTTCCTACTAATGGATTAAAATTAGGTTTAGGTGGAAATTCTAAATCGTTATCGGATTTACCAAATCCTAATTCTTTTGCTTTTTCAATAGTTTTCATACCTACAACTCCATCCGCAGTTAAATTGTGTGCGTTTTGAAATTTAATTGTAGCATCGTGTGTTTTTTGCCCAAAATCTTCATCAACAACACCTAAATACAATTCTTCCCCACGAAGAAAAGTTTGCCAATCCCCAACTAAATCACCTTTTGAACCTATTTTAATAAATGTCATTTTTTTTCTTTTAATATCGTTGTAACGGCATTTTTTAATTCACCAATAACTTCGTCTTTTCCTTCACTCCTTGCTTCCATACGAGCCATACCCACTTTCATTTCATTAATACTTGCAAATATTTTTTTCATATCATCTTTCAATTCTTTCATATCATCTTTACTTTGTTTTTCGTGTTCATTTCGTGTGGTTGTAATTATTTCTAATTTTTCCTGTAAATGAACTATATCTTTTTTTAATTCAGCAATAGATATACGAATAGTAATCCAAGCACCGAGTAAAGAAACTGCTAATGTTACTAAAAGCGGAAAAAATTGAGTTAAAGTCATAATTAGTAAATTTTTTGTAATACAAATATATCCGAATAATTTTGTGTGTCGGTATTATCAGTATTTAATCCTGTTACAGATTGAACACCACTACCACCGCCACCACTACTTGTATTTGAAATTGACCAACCCATATTCTAAACAACAAAATAATCGTTTGAAGGTCTAAACAACATTAAATAATAACCTGTATCTATACCATTTTGATAATATGCGTGTCCTAATCTTCTAATAACTTGATTTGTAGTTGTAGGTATAGTTGTATCAAATTTTGGAGTACCTATTGCACCATAAAGCGGAAAACCAATTAAACTTGGCGACATACTTAAAATTGTAGGAAAACCTGTTGTAATTCCTGCTTCTACTACCACGATATGACCATCTAATAAAATTTTATTACCGCCAACAAAAATACCCATCATATTTCTTGAAAAAGGGTTACTTGCAGAACAATCTGCGTAATCCCAAGTTGCACCAATTAATACTACTACACTTCCTATTACCGTTACACCTGCATCTAAAACACCTTCAATCGTATGACCCGACCACCAAAGTTCTTGATTTGTGGCTGAATCATTAATTATCCTTGATTGTGTTATTGCTCTTACAGAAAAATCGTTTTGATAAAATGAAGATGTTGTTTTATATGTACCACACGAATAATCTAATGCAGGAAAAGAACCTGTATTTTCTAATAAAACTCGACCTCCATAATCGACACTCGCCTCATTTTGGGTATCTTTTAATTCTCTATTTGCGTAATCAACACTTATTATTTCATTAGAATCTAATAATTGTCTTAATCCCCAATCAACACTAATTTTTGAACTACCATCTAAAAGACGATAAAATCCATTTACAAAATCAATAAATAAACCACGATTACTTAAACTAAAAACAGTTCTTAATAAGCCATTTATTGCTGAATATTCTAACGCTGAATCACCAAAAGAATTAGCACCTGTTTTCACAGGAATTGCATCGGTTGTGGAATTAATTGCCAAGCCACTTAAAGGACTTGAAGGTGTTCCTGCACCGCTTAAAGTTGTATCTATTTTAATATCAACAACAGGGTTTTGTGGGTCTGTGTTATCTGTATCTAATCCTGTTACAGATTGAACACCACCACCACCACCGCCACCACTAATTGTATTTGAATTTGACCAACCCATATTATTTTATTTTTAATAACAAGCAACAATATTTGCAATAGCACCTGCACCACCCGATATTGTAATTGCAGGATAAGGTTTACCAATATCAACAAATGAATAGGTAACATTTTGTGCAACAATTACAGGCAATAATGTTAATGTGCCTTGTGCTTGATTTCCTGTAATTTCAATAGTTAAAGCAGATGCAGATGTATTTAAAATATCAATAGTTCTTGCACCCGTAGGAATTACGATTGATGTCGTACCCATATCAAATTCAACTTCTGTGGTTAAAACCGATGCTTGATTAACTGAAAAATTACTCATATTATTTCGCTTAAATTTACTTTTCTAATTGGTTTTTTATCGCCATATAAATAAATATTTGGCGTTCCTTTTTCATCAACGGCATAAATTCTTGCGTTAATATCTTTCAATAACACTTTTTCTTCAATAGAAAGTCGTTTTAATGATTTACATATTGTATCTACTACAACACCCTTAAAAACCACTTTCATACCAAGTATTTTATTCCACGAAATAGGTTCGATTTCCGATACTTTATTTAGTATCATACAATCAACCGATTCCATATCGGGAGATAAATACATTTTAATTCTAACATCTTTCAATAAGATGCCGTTGTTTTTACTTGTAGAAAGCAACGCTGACCGCATTACACTTTCAATTTGCTCGTTTAACATATTGCTCGTTTATTAAATTTCACTTCAAATATAAGAAATGAAATTTAATTATTTATTTATCCTTCTGTTTCTTCGCTTGAAGAACTTCGTGTGATATTCACATTTGTTTCTGCTTGTGCAGGTGCTAATCCCATTTTTGTTGAACCTAACAATGTAGGTAAACTATGG
>Ga0208360_1000143_pt1 | contig 21205 bp, 38 predicted proteins | sample LakMenE27Jul10ns_FD_150739 | JGI IMG/M metagenome (GOLD analysis project Ga0208360, IMG submission 150739) | Freshwater microbial communities from Lake Mendota, WI - 27JUL2010 deep hole epilimnion ns (SPAdes) | ecosystem: Environmental > Aquatic > Freshwater > Lake > Epilimnion/Euphotic zone ...
CGTTACTGGCTCCGTTGGTCGTTCTGTTGGAGCAGTGATAGGTGTTACTTGCGGAAGGTTGCTTGCCATTGATGGTGCTGCTGCAGTAGGTGATGGCGCTTTAGCCATAGATGCACCTGACTGTTGTTCTGCTAGTGCTTTGTTTTCTCCGTATGCGAAACCTGTGTAGTCACGACCTGATTGTCCGTTGCCACCTGTAGCAGAAATGTTCGCAGGATTATTCTGCGGAGCAGTCGGGCGCATACCGCCACTGTTTTGATTCCCTGCCATTGTTCCTCCTACTTAGTTTCTTGTTCAAGAATATGAAATGGAGCCGAAGTTCCATTGTTGTTAACTGCTGCAATTCGCATTGCTTCTAATACTGTTGCTCCTGCGTGTAGCGCACCTAGTGCGTACTCTCCACCAGAACCAATTGCGTAAAGTCCGTTGTCATTCATAGCAACTGCAAAGTCGCTGTCAATCTCAAATATGTTTCCATTGATACCGATAATAAGTTGTAGTTCAAACTTATCGTCGTTATCTGATGACTTGGTAAATTCAATACCAGCCTCAGTCAGTGTTGCCTTTAACGAAGGTGCAACCTTGTTAATGACAAACTCATAAAGATTTTGTTTTGCTTTCGCACTTACTAATGGAGGCGACCACCCGTGGAGTACCACTTGTAGAGCACGATAGTCACCAGCACCACCAATAATGTAACTTCCACGTTCAACCGCCTTAACCATCTGAGGATGTGTATAAACTTTGCCACCCTCAGCAACTCGTGAATCACTTGCTATGACGCAACCATCTGCGGTTTGTACGCCTATGATTGTTGTCATTGTCCCCTACTTTGCTATCGACGAGTTGTTGTTCTTACTGATGCAGAACCTTGTCCTGTTGCACCACTCAGTGATGAGAGAAGACTCTGAATGCTTGGTGGTCCTTGTTCTGCTGGTGCTCCACCCATTAACTCTGGGGGAAGAGCGCCTCCTGCTGGAGCAGCGGCGGGAGCAGGGGACGGTTGCTCAACCATAGATGCTTCCCCAGCAGGAGGAACTGGTTGCTGCGGAGCAAATGTGGCTTCAATTGCGTCCTCAAGGGAAACTCCCTTTTGACGTGCCTTGATAACCGCAGCAATTTTGTTTACGAGTCCTGATGGGTCCCCACCTGTTGCAGCCATTTGTGGAATCGCTTGTGTCATAGCAGTTAGTGAACCGAGAAGTGCTGTACGCATATTCTCAATTTCAATCTTTTCTAATTCCTGAGTTACGTTGACGGTGAATGGAAGTTCACGCATCGCCATATCCTTGGAGATTAATCCGCCTCCCAATGCTTGTAGCATAAAGATAAGACCTTGCGCGGGATTAAGACCAGCAAGCATACCGTAACGAACATCGGCAGAATAATCTTTCTTGATGTCCTTAGAAGGCTTATAAGTAATTTCATAAGGTGAACCCGAATCTACTCCGCGAATTGTCTTTTCATTAGGGAAGATAAGTTCATCAACCTCAAAACAAATGCTGATTACATCACGTAGTGCTGCAGCAAAGATTGCTTGTGCAGACTTGACCTGAGTATCAAAGGCTCCCATAAGAGCCTGTACACCTTGTCCCGTAACGATTGATGCATCAATGTTTCCTGTACGTCCCTCAGGATAACGAGCACCGACGCGAAGTTCAGAGTTAAGCAATGCTGATTGCTGGAACGCGCCCTGTGGAATGTTTAGTTCTACGCGGCGTACACCTGCTGGGTTAGATGTGTAGATAACAGCATCTCCACCAAGTTGCAGTTCGTTAACATCTGTAGGCAATACGATTGGTGCCTGTACAGACTTCTCTGCTGCTTCCATTGCAAGTAGAGCAAAACGATTGCGAAGCAATTGAATACCGAGGATGTCGTCAAACTGTCCACGTAGTTCTGAATCAATAGATGGCTTACGAGCAACGACAATATGCATCTTGCCAATTGGATTGGCTGCCTGTGACAAGACAAGGTTTTCCTTGTTTGGCACATAGATGATTGATTGGTCTTTGTCGTAGTAACGAATCATCTCAACCTGAGCAGTTAAGTCCTGGTCGTAGCCTCGGCGTCCGAGCAACTGGGCTTCATAGTCAGGGAACTGAGATACGAGTTCGCCTAGCGTCATTGAGTATCGCTTTGCAAATGCCACACAACGTCCATAGCGGTCAAACTCTGGGTAAGCACCCACTGGGTTTTCTATGCGGATACGTGGCAGTTTTGCGTCTTCATCCAGTTCAATTACGAACGGGAGGAAACCATATGTGATGTACCAGTCAGCACCTTGGTACATTTGTACAGCAAGGTCTGAGTGTGCAAAATAATTTGACGCAATACGTGTGCGCTTGTCAGCGAAGTTACGTGCGCGGTCATTAACTGCATTTGCTGCAGAGCAGTTTACTGCTGGCAGTGGTGCCATAACCTCAGAGAGGTCACGTGCAACAATGTCGATAAAGTTAGCAACTACGTTAGCGTCGATGCCCTCTGGGAAAAAATCAGGATATACGTCAGCAATCTTTCCCTGGCGAACTGCGAGTACGTCAAGGTTGCGCTGGTCGCGTTCTCCGTTGAGGTGGCGAAGAGATTCAACTCTCGCAAACACCTGCTGCTTTGATAATGCCATTGTTATCCTTATCCGTATTGTTCTGACCACTGGTCAGCGATTGCCTCTTGAAGATTCACGGTGACTCTGTTTGATTTCTGTGCTCTCGTAGCCCAACGATTTTGCGTGTAGGACTGTAAGCGTGAACCTGCTTGCATCAATTCGCGGATGCGAATGACTGCAAACCACAGTGCCATTACGCAGTCTGTAGGGTTTCTAGTATCAGGCTTCCAAGTAATCAACTCTTGTACCAAAGTCTTAAGACCCTCAGAGCCTTCGTTGCTTGGTAGTTCAATCAAGTTGTTATCTTGGAAACGTCCATCTCGTGTATTGCCAAATAGCGAAGCCATTGATGCTACACCAAATGATGTGTCCCATTTATTCTTACCAGTAAAGTGTGAGTTCAGTTGACATCCCCACTGTGCCAAGTACTGGCGTAGGTTGTCATCGAGTGCATATGCCTTCTGGTGTGCGTTGATTTCAATACGCAGTTCGTGAGGGCGATACTTCTGAACCCATTCTTCGATGAGGTCTTGAATCTTTTGTGGAGTTGGCTCGGTCATATTGACGCAATCCAAAACATAAATCTTGCCATCGGCGCGATTGTAAGTTGCAACTACTGCACCAGTGGCACCTGCCATAGCAGGGTCAAGTCCGATGATGGTGTGTGCACCTTCGACGATACGAGGATGTCCAGGTACTCCAGGTTTTAATGGACCGCGTTTACGCATTCCGTTAACAGAACCTGCTACACAAGAAGGGGCAAAGATTGAATCCTCTTGCACATCCTCTTGCTGGTAGACCATAGCCCACACAGATGGAGACACCTGAGAGCGTCTCTTAAACAAAGAAGGTCCGTCCCACTTTGGATAATTTCCATTTGGCAGTGGGTCGTCTTTGGAGTTTTCTTGTTGGTCAGTTTCTGCCCACAAGGTTTTCCACTGCTTAGGGTCTTCGTCAAATTCTAAAACCGCTGGCATTGCACAGTAGGTGAAAGGGGAAACCCCACCTGACCATTGCCCTGGGTCGCGTAGCATCTTGTATAAGTCAACTGGTGCCACTCTGGTTCCAACGATAATTAACTTACCGTGTCGACCAAGACGGGTGATAACTTCCTTCTGAAGCCATTCCATCTGCTTTTCCCACTCGTGGGCGTTTGCTCCCATAACCGCGTCGTCGACGATAATCAAGTCAGCACGAGCACCGTAAATCTGAGAACCAAGACCCAAGGCTTGGACCGTAGGGTCCTTCTCGCCAGAATCGCGTCCTGTACCCAGGTAAATCATATCTGCCGACCACTGGGTAGCATCTGCCTTGTAGCCTCCATTAGGACCAAAGGCGGTCTGGAGTTTCATATAGGCTGGGTGTGAAAGTCTTGTCTTGATAGCACCAAGGAACTTTCTAGCCATACCCTGAGTCTTAGAGACGATGATGACTCTCGTGTTCGGGTCAGTGACAATCTTGTAGGTCACATAGTTAGTCGTGATAGTTGTCGACTTGGCGTGCTCAGGCGGTACGTTGATAAGTACACGGTCAGGTTCACCTGGCTCGTATGTCATACCAGCGGGCTGCCAGCGGGGAGGTACACCCTCCATCAGGTCTAACCAGTTCAACTGGTGGGGGAACAACTTAGAATCTAAGAACTGTTCGCAGAAGTCGGGGAAGGAGATATCCTTCAAATCCTTCAGGTCAGCCTTGACCCCTTTACCCGCCAGGCGGGCTTTGTCGGCTCGTTCCTTGAAGTCAGGGTCCTGCATCGACCATTGGCGGAAGGTGACATCGTTACGACCTACGGCTGCCATAGCGGCTGTAATGGTCGCCCCTTGCTCTAGGAGCAGGAGCATTTTCTCCTGGGCTTCCTTCTTGGAGATGTTCTGAATCCCTGGCTTGCGTCCCATTTGGTGTCCCATCCTTAGTTGCGGGTTGCTGGGGCTTTCACCCTTGGTCTGCTCGCAGCATCAACCCCGTCAGTCGTAGTAGTCATTATCCCAAAGGGAATCGAACCCATATCTCCGCCAGAGGCGGCGCATTATCCAAATGCTAAGGAACTCGTACTGCTCTAACTCACCACCAGTGTTTCAACTTTCTGCGAGAGGTCTCAGTCCTGGGGGTGCAAATCAGTCGCCCTCTGGGGGCTATAAAGCGGTCTAATAACGCTATCTGAGTAACGGCATAACTCTGGCGTTTACTCAACATTTAGTCAGTTATATATTTATATATTATATATAACGAACGAGCGTAGTCCCAAACGAAGCGAGTTCGTTTAGAACTATAATGATAAATCATTACATATAAGATAACCTGTAGGAAGTACCGAAACCGAACACACGGTTTCTATATATTTTTATTTATTTCTCTATATAGTCCCTGACTCAGCAAAAGTGCTGGTCAGAGCCTATATAAGGGGGGGGAGATATAACAGAAAATTTAGTCGGGAGACTATATCTCCCACCCGCATCAAATTAATACACTCCCCCCTCAAATGTCTAACCCTCTACCTGACGGTAAGAGTTGGACACCCTGACGGGTATCTGACTATCTCTCTATGAATGCTTGACTTATGCCCCATTGACTGGGGCTGTGGATAACTTAATCAGAGTTTTCCACAAGTTTATTAACATTGTGGATAACTATTGTGGATAAACTAAGGGGTGAACTATCTCCCCTGCAGGTCGAAGTTTCCCCCCCGTTATGAAATAAAATCTAGAATCCTAGAAGTAGTTGAATCTTCAACCATCCCTCCATTGTTAGAGGTTCCGTTGGTGTGATGTAACTCACAGGGTTTCACCCTTGACATTCTCCCCCTTGTGTGCTTTAGGGGTTTTCCCCTTGTCCGATAATGTGATGGACATCACACGATTTGGGGTTGACAAGGTAGCCGTGAGCGTGAGAGAGTTATCTCACAAGGGCAGAAAGCCCCCTAACGAAAGGCAACAAAATGAACACAGCGACATTAGAACTTAGTGAGGGCGATTGGGTGAGGATTATTCTCGCACTTCATAGCAAGGCAGAAAGCACAGATTTTGACCCAGCATATTGCAAGCAACTTGCAACCCTCGCTGATGAGATTGAGGAATTAGTAGCCGTACAAGTGAGGTAAATCATAGCCCCGCACACTTTACAGAGTGCGAATAGTTCGAGACTATAGCGGGGTACGGGAAACACCCAAGCACTACCAAACGAAAGGCACAAAATGAAGCAACTAAACCAGCGCGACGCTATGCACTACATCACAACCCGCCAAGAGTTCAAGGCGTCCGCCCTTACGGGTAAGTACAAGAACTACACCCCTGAAACGGGACGCCTAAACGAAACCGACGCCCTAAAATTAGGCGGGGTTATGAATGAAAACGGCGGGGCGTATGTCGTCTATTCCTACGGTACCCCTATCGCTTGGTTCTCCCTCTTGGAGGGTTGGTACGTCGTAGAGCAGAAGTTCAGCGTGACAACAAGCAAGCACCAAAATTACGTCCGCCGAGCAATTGCCGAGAGTTTACAGGGGGCGAACTAATGACCGCGCCACTATTCACTCAGGAATTACTTAAGGAAATCCAAGAAGAGCAAGCCGAATTTTGGGGCAAGTTTTGGGAAGCAAACGAAAGCAAGGGGGGCAACTAATGGACACGCTAACAAAGGCAACCTTAGCAATAGGCGGAGCGTTCCTCTTCCTTATCGTCCTCATCATTGGGGCACTAGGTACCGCGAACGGGTGCGCTACGGGTGAGACTCAGCAACTCATCACCTACCAAAACGCGCCTAACGGCGAGTGGGTTACAGAGCCCGTCTATGCAGATTGTGAGGGCAACAAATGAGAACAATTCAGGATTGCGTGAGCGATTGGATTTGGGAGGATTGCGACATAGAGGGGCACGACGTCGAATGCTATCGCCAAGTCTGCCCCGATTGTGGCGACACAATGAGCAGAGATTGTGAGGACAGATTGTGAACGCTTTACTTCTAGCCCTTGCCCCGATAGTCTTACTCTGTATCGCAGGTTTACTAATCAACGACGAAATGACAGGAGAATAACGAAATGAATGCAACAACAACCAAGCAACAAATGAAAGACGAATTCAAAACCGAGATTGAAAAGGGCTATGTAACCCTTGACGAAATCCGCGACAATTCGGGCGAGTGGATAGACGGTTATCTCCCTATCTACTACAACCAAATTGTAGAGGAATGGCAAGCAATGCCCAGCGAATACAACGACAGGGGCTACGCAGAACTAGGGCAAGGCGGGGAGATAAGTATCTATAACTTAATGAGCCTTGACCTTTATCTCTACTATAACGACATCTTCAACGAAGCCCTTGCGGAGTTAGAGGAAGAGTTAGAGAGCGACGAATGAGCACAACTACTAAGCCCTACACCATAGACGAACTACTTACAACAATCTATGAGGACAACTACTCACACCTAGAGTTTATTGTGCAGATGACAAACGAGGAATGCGATTGTAAAATCTGCCTAACAATGCGTACAATCTTAGAGTATTGGGGCGAGTAAATGCCACTATGCGGAGATTGCTTAGTACCAATTAACCAATGCACACACGGACAGGGGAAAAGAAAATGAAAACAAAAGATGAGATTAAGTACGAGATTAACTTCATACAAAACGAACTAATCAACAGAGAGTTTAGTTACCTCACAGAGGGCGAACTTAAAGCGTGGGAAACCGCATTACTATGGACACTAAAGACAGGGGAAAACTAATGACAACGGAGCAACAGATTAAAAGCGCAATCGATACACTCAACGAAGCGTTAGAGTTGATGAAAGAACTAGGACTTTTGACAGAGGGGGACGAAGATGAAACGCTATAACGTACAGGTTTGTAAGGTTGTTATCTCATTGACAGATGAGTTCGCCAACTTCGAGGAAGCAAGAGACAAAGGTATTGAACTACGCAACAGACTTAAAGAATCCGATAGCGGTTACAACGTGGAGTACTTCTTTGAGGTCGAAGAATTAGAGGACGAGATAGATGAGTAAACAATTCAGAGTTACCTACGAAACAAAGGGCGTGAAGGTGGTCAACGTCTGGCTACCAGAGGGCACCGAACTACCCAGCAACTGGGGCAGTATGACTCTTAGAGAACAGGACGAGTGGCTTTACGACAACCAATCGGAAGCGCATTTGAATTGGTCAGATGAAACAGAGGGCGAAGTCGTGAACATCTTGCCAGTTGCAGAACTGAAGGTGGTCATCTAATGACACTAAAGGACAAGCGTTGGCACGCAGAGGGAAACTGTAACCGACACCCTGACCCTGACTTGTGGCACTACGAGAACTCAATCTATCCTGACGAACGAGCACTCCAAGTCTTGCGTAGCGTTGAAGCGATTACCCTATGTCGCACTTGCCCAGTCAAAGATAAGTGCTTAGAAGAGGGGCTAGAGCCTGAGAACGTGCAGTTCTGGGGTGGATGGGGCACTATCTGGGGCGGGATGTTGGTATCAGAACGTTATCGTTTACTGAAACACAGAAGCAACGAGAAGATTGTGACCGCAGAACAGAGGCACAGACGCGAAGTTCGCAAGATACTTGCTAAACTTTACGGATGAAAAGACATCTAATAGCAGTCTCAATCCTAGTCACGGCAATCTTGTTTGCCCCATTCGGTAATGATGTACAGGTGCAGGTCGGGGTAAACCTCAACCATACCAAGCCAAAGCCTGAGCCACAGACCAAGGCGACAATGGAACAGAAGCGGGACAACAAGATAATGGCAATGAGATTTGCTAAGGCAGGGTGGAACTGGGATAGAACTCAGCGACGTTGTGCCTACTCATTGTTTATGAAGGAGAGTCGCTTCGACCATTTAGCAAAGAACCAACAGGGTAGTAGCGCATTCGGTATCGGACAGGTATTGAAGGAGACGAGTAAAGACCCAGCAATACAGATACTCAACGCCTACAAGTACATCTCCCACCGCTACGGGACACCGTGCAAGGCGTGGTCACACAGCCAGCGCAGAGGTTGGTACTAGTGCTAGACCTTAGAGGTACACCTATCTTCACCTGTATCTGTGGTTGCAAGATGTTTACAATCACCGTGATGTGGGATGAAGAGACAAGAGAAGTAGGTTGGTATGACCTACGACAGGAATGCAAGGAGTGTGGGGCAATCAGCACCGCACCAACACCGATAGATTGGAAAGACTAATGCCAACTTATGAGTATCGTTGCAACAAATGTATGTCGCACCAAGAGATTACTCGCAGTGTAGAAGAACGTGATGATGAGGTCACTTGTATTTGTGGTCACGTCAGTACTAGAATCTATAACACACCAAGCATCCGCTTCAATGGTAGCGGGTTCTATTCAACAGGAGGATGAAGTGAATGTAGAAGAAGCGAAAGAGTTAGCGATTAACAGAATGGTTAAGTTATTTATTAAGGCTAAGCACGCAGAAGCAGATTGGGTGATTGAATGTATGAACTTAAACCTATTCTTTGGATACGGAAAAGAAGATATACAAAAGTTTATTAACGAAAGGCATAAAGATGTGCAAGGTATGTGAGAAGGGCGGATGCTCCGCTTGTGAACCAAAGAACAACACTCTTCAGTTTGCTAGTGGCAAAGAGATTGAAGAGTTCTATGACAACTATTCAGAGTCTATGTATGTAGACCCAGCAGAAAGTACCCAAGATGAAGTGCAGTAAGCATAAGTTCCCAACCGAAGCACACGCTAAGGCTATGATTAGTAAGGCTTGGTCAGGTCACGCAACGTGGAGAGGCAAGCCCTTGCCAGTGCGTTGCTACAAATGTAGCCAGTGCAACTCTTGGCACCTGACATCTAAGCCATTGATGACAAGAGAAGAACTAATGCAAAGGAGTAAGGCTAATGCGTAAGATGTTATTGATACTGCCGTTCCTTGTACCGTTTGCAATTCTTGCAGCCTACGCAGGGTTATTCTACGGGACTATGTTCCTGATTAACTACCTGTTCTAAATCCTCATCACGGTAAGGCTTGAAGCCACCAATCTTGTTGATGAGTTTACGGATGCCACGCTTGTGTCTCATACGAGCAGCATCTTCTGAACCAAGTTCGAGTTCCTTCGCTATGTCAGGGAAATCCATAGCCTCTGCGTGTCGGAGGAACAATACTTTCCTATCGTCCTTGGTTAGTTTCCAGTATGCGAAGTCAATCTCAATCATCATAGCCATCATATTGCCACCCTCATTTGGTGCTGATGGTTTACCAGGGCGACCTAAATCCATCTTGTTAATCTGACCCCACTCCCCGCGAAGTACTGGTGTGAGTAATGCTTCAACCATATCTGCTTCATAGTAGAACAAGTCGCTAGTCTCATAGCCACCAGACTTAGCCTTCCAATGCTGACAATAATCTAATGCTTGGTTGCGTAGGCTACGATAGATTAAGTTCTTTGCATCCTTAACACCAATGGCTTCCCAAGTATCCAACTTATTTGGATGTTCGAGGAACCACTGGTACAAAGACTGACGGATATCTTCTAACTCTATGTCACTAAACTTGCGGTGGTATTCAGAAGCAACGGCATCTACAACATACTGCCAAGGTTCAATGCGTGCCCACTCTAGTGTCACTTAATCTTTACTCCGTTATCTAAATGGAGGAAGCCAACCAGTTTCATCTTGTTGTTCTTGTTTGCAAACTCAGTAGTGCTAGGCAACCACTTCTCATTCCACTCAATAGGCATCATCATATGTAGAGGGAAAGCCCACACACCAAGAGGAGTTGAGTTGATGTACCAAGGTGTGAAGCCAAGCAAGTGTGCTTCCTCAATCAAGAAGTCATACTTCATCTTCTCAATCAGTAGGTCAGGGTAGTGTGTCTTGCGTGACTTGAGTTCGATAAACATTTTGTATCGGTCAGTCGTGCAATCAAACCCGTCGTACTCTTGAGGTGAGTGTATGAGGTCAGGCAGGTACGTCTGTCTCAACCACTCAAAGAGTTCCTTTTCTCTCACTCATTGTCCCAACGATTGCGTAGTACTAGCAACCCAATGATTGCGTAGTTAGCCATATCCTTGAATGAGTCTTCGAGTGACTCGTGCTCAGGTGTTGCACCACTATCAACTAAGTTGTTGATGCGTGCTAACTTGTCGTGCATACGTACACGTAGCCCATTGATTGCACCGCCTGGTGCCTGAGAGATATTCTTCGGACCGTAATCTTTATGCTTGCTCAGTAGCAAGTCGTTAAGTTCTTTGGTTAGTTGTCCCAGATGGACTTCGAGGTGGACTGCGCGTGCAGCAGAGGAATCTTGAGACTTACCATCAGGAACGAACCGTCCTTGTCGTATGACGATACCTTCAGTCCTTGATTCGTCAGATGATTTATAATCTGCCATATTTCCTCACGCTCCGCCTTCGTCGTCATTGGTTTCCTCTTCTAGTAGTTTGATTAAGGACTGGTCAAAGTCTTGCAACGCTGACTTTACTACCATATCCTCAACCAGTTCGTCTACTAGGTCGTAACCATTCTCACTAGCAAATAGTGTAACATAAGTAGACTGTGTTATAAGTCTTATCTGGTCTGGTTCATCAGCGTGGTCAAACATAAACCGTAGCAGTGAGCCTAACATAAGTTTGAATCCATTGGGCAGGATGTAGTACGGGTCGAACTCTTCATCATCTTCAAGGTAATGGTCCACTAGTTCAAACGAATCTTCAAATGTAATACGACATTCGTGGCAATAGTTGTGCGGTGGTTCAGTCTCGTCGCTCACTTAATGCCAATCTTTTCGAGAATGAATTCTCTGCCCTGTGACACGAAGGCAGAGTTGACATCTTCGCCCTCCCCAAAGGATACAACGGTAACTGGTAGTTCCCTTGCAAGTGAGTTGGCGAACTCTCGTCCTGGAGCATCGCCATCAGCAAATACGAATACGCGCTCAAAGTCTGCGAGTAATCTGGTGTAGTGTTTCTTCCACGAGTTCGCACCAGGTACACCAACACAAGGAAACCCAACACACCTAGACATAGTAAGAGTATCCAGTTCACCTTCGCACACTCCAATCCAATCACCTGCACGTTGTACATCAAGCACGTTATACATACGAGTCTCTGCCCCAGTCATACCCATATACTTAGGTTCAACTGCAGGGTTGAGACTTCTAAATCTTAAGTCAACTACACCAGTCTTGGTGATGTAAGGGATTGATAAGCGTCCAGCGTATTGTTCGTGACCAGTATCAGGCTCCGCGACTACGCCTAATCGAGCCAACCGTGCTACCTCCAGGGGTATTCCTCTGCTTGCTAGGTAATCTTCTGCCAGATGAATACTTTCCGCGTACTTGAGTACTGACTTCCCCAGTAATTCCTTCTGCAAAACGCTTTGCTTCATTAAAGTTTAGTCCCTCTTGTTGTGCGACGATTTGGATGCTGTTGCCTTGAACTCCGCAAGCAAAGCAGATAAAAATATTCTTGTCGAGGTTGGCTGTTCCGCTCTGATGGGAGTCACCGTGAAAGGGACACCTAAGATTGACTTGTCCGTGAGTACTGCGTAAGGATGCCCCGTAGTGCTCAAGGATTCCTTTGATTGATGGCAAGTCGTTGTCAATTTTTATCACCATACCCTGCTTCCCGTAGCAACCACACTAAGTCTTCGCCTCTCATTAGAGTAACCCAGTCACCGACTGACTTCTCTCCCTGTCCGTTGAGTCTTAAGACTACAATGCCAAGGTCACCCTTGTCCCTGTCTTTTAATTGTGCAATAGCAGCAGCAGGATTAAATCCTGTGCGTGCCTTTACTTCCCAGTCAATACCGATTGTGCCAGTGATATCAGTACCACTACGCCCAGCACCTGTTGACTCAGCAAAAGGGAAACCATTCTCCGCTAGGAAGTTAGCCCATACCTTTTGACTTCGGTACCCTCTGTGCTTACGCGATTGACTTGGCAATTAGGATGCGCTCTTGTCCTTGTTGAGGATGCGTACTGCCCACGCTAGTCCAGCGTTGAGTCCGTCCGTCCACTCATCAGTGACTGGTACCTTTGCTGCTTCAATCTTTTCAATCAATGCTGCAGTCTCTCGCTTCAGTTCAAGCAAGACAAAGGCACGCATCTCCTGCGTTGTGTCGTCTTCTTCTTCTCTAATCATCATCCACCATTCTCTGGGATATCGTCCATAAACATATACTCAGGATTGAAAGCAAGCCAAGCCATTAGGTTAGCGTTAGCATCAGCCCTTCCGTATCTGTTCTTTACAGGTGAGACAGCCATTGAGGTTCCCACTACACCTAGTGTACAGATAAGTGCAGGAATCTGCGCGACCTTACCCTGCAATGCAGAGCGTGGCTGAGTTGGATTTCCTGGCACTGCTTCGGATGTATGGTGCAGTACAACAATTGCTGCATTAGTAAGACGTGCTAGGTACTTGAGTTCCTTCATCACTGCACGCATAGATGCAAACTCTTCACCACCATCTGTTGCAATGTCCATCAAGTTGTCAATGAAGATTGCTTCAGGTGGACAGCCCCATAGTTCCTCGAATGCTTCAACCTCTTCGTTGATATCTAACAGAGTCGGACTGGATTCAAATGACCATACAATGTGTGATGACTTCTGTAGTACAGCCTTAGTCCAATCAACATCTCGTTCCATCAACGCTTCAACATCTGTCTGATTCTTACCGCTAATCATTGATGCCAGGCGCATAGCCATAGTGTGCGAGTTGGTATCTGCTGAGATGTAAAGAGTTGGAACCCTCATACGAAGGGCTAAAGCCAGTGCCAGAGTGGACTTTCCCACACCTGGAACACCTGCAAACATCGACACTTCTGAGCGTCGGCAAACAATTTTGTTGACATTAAATGTTTTGAATACTGCGGGTAAAGGTTCACCGCCAATGTCGGAACGTCCAACACTTCTTATTAACGTTCTCATAGACTCTCCTGTCTTAAGTTGGAAGAGGGACAGTCACCTTCCCCTGAATAACTGCCCCTCCGCCAATTCTTATTATAGCATCGGCTGTTGTATTAGCCGTTCGTTGGGGCGCATTGGTCCGACCCCTGAGGTTGTGGACATACCCACATTGAGTAAGGCTTGCCGTTCTTCTTCGAGACTCCCGATAGGAACTTGCGATTGCCGTGAACGCAGGTCGGTGATGACAGACCCGTAGCGGATGGAGCCGCTTGCGGGGCGGGAGCGGAGGTAGCCCAAGGAGGAGTGTCTACTGTTGAAGTAGTGGTCGCCAAAGGGGCTACGTTGTATGCACCAGCAATCATCTTTGATGTGGCTGCAATCTGTGTTGAGTAATCAGAGATACCTTCTAGCAATACGCTGAGTTCATCTGCTGATGTTGCACGGATATTGATTAGGTCACCATTCGGAGACTTAACTGATACCTGTAACTTCCAGTTTTCTTCTGACATTATTTATCCTTCTTCGTAAATTGGCAGTGTTCTGTGAGTCCACAGAAACTACACGATTGTAGGTTCGGTAGAAATATACCAGCCTTTCGTGCTTTGTCAAAGCCATCAACAAAGTATTCAAGTGTGTCCTTGGTATATCTACTTAGGTCAATCATCTCTCCTGTCCCCGATTCACGAGACATCCAGTAGTTTCCTAGATTGACTTCCACTCCTAACATCATCTCGACTCCTACCTTGTAGAAGCCTAGTTGTAAGTCAGAGGTTGGACGTGTGCGAGAAGTCTTCAAGTCGACGATAACAAGTTTACCGTTGACCTCAAAGATTCTGTCAATGAACATCTTCACTGGTACACCAGCAATGATGGGGTTGAGTTCTAACTCAATAGCCTTTGCACCCTGTGGGGTGGTCCAGATTTTCCAGTCAGGATTGTTCTTACGCCAAGTGATGTAAGCGTCAGTCCATATAGACCCCTGCTCATACCACCAGGTTCCGTCTTCACGATTAGGGTTAGCCTTAGTTGCTCGCCCTGCTACTCGTGCCTTGGAAAAGTCAAGCCCGTCAATCTCCTTGAGCCAGGCATTGTGCCAGTAACTATTCACAACTGCCACTGCAACTCCTTGTCATAGCATCATTGATGATTGATTTAAGTAACTCTACTTGTTCCTTAAGACTTCTATTGTTTCTTTCAGCGTACTCATACTTGTCCTGAAAGAACTTAGCACGCTCTTCTAAGTCCTCAGGTATTGGCTGACCATACAAAGTAGTTGCACGAAGTGCATCGTTGACCCACGCGTTGTAGCCATACTGCATAGCATTAACATTGATGAACTCTGGTTTTGGTGGAACCTTCTTAGTAGCCTTCTTCTTCTTGGGTGCTGTCTTAAGTCGCTTGATAGTCACGTCGTCTTTAGCCATTCTCAATGTCCCACGTTTCTGCTGCTAAGTGGAAAGCCCGTCCTCCTGCTGACCAGACTGATGGTTCTTCTGGAACTTGGAGTAGTCTGCCAAGGTAATACTGATACCCACAAGTGAGAAAAGTAGTGAAAGCACTATAACTAATGTGCTCTGGTAACTCATATGAATCTAGTTTAATCATCTAGGTCTTCTAGTTCAGCCACTAAGTAATCTACTTCTTGACGTAACACTTCTACTTCTTCTTGCAATAGTGCAACCGTGAATGTCACATCAGTTAGTACATCCCATACATCATTGTGGTCTTCATTATGCTTCTTAAAAAAGTTAAACATTTATAACTCCTGTCTAGTGTTTGTTAGATAGTCCTCCTTCAGAGGACAGGAGTGACTCAATGAAGGAGAACTATCTAATTCTATTATTGTATTTAATTATTATTTAATTATATTCATATTACCCTGCGGGTAATCTGATTTAGGAAATGCCCCCCTACCCCCCATAATTTTTTTAATGGTTGGTAGTGTGCGAATCCTGCGGTACAAACGTCATTGAGGTTTCGCCCCCCACTCTTTCGAGTAGTAGAACAATACCACAAAAACAAAAAGAACCCCACCACCTCGGCGTGTTGCCAAGATGATGGGGTCTTTTGTTACTTAAGACTTAGGTTACTTAGAACCTTTGCCGAACTCAGTTGCCTTAGGGTCTAATGCCTTGAGCACTGGACCTGCAACCGCTGCCACCGCTGCTGAGAGTAGAGCCTGTGGGCTTGTCTCACCTGCGAGGTAGAGTGCAGTTACGGCAGCGAATGCTGCACGGAAGTATGTACTTGCGATTGCGATTAGTTTTTCTTTGTTCATTGGTTCTCCTTAGGATTTGAAGACTGGCTTACCAAAACCTACGACTGTCACAGCCTGTGACTTACGTAACTTAGAGCCGTTCTTCTTCTTGAATGCACGCACCTTCAGGCAGACTTGCCCTCCGTTGCGCTGGTCACCCTTCTTATCTGGGGCTGTGTTGCCCTCGATACAGGTAACCGTACCATCACCATTGTCTTTGACGACAATGCCAACGTGACTGATTCTATCAACTCCGTCGTTCGGGAAGTCGAAGAATACGATATCCCCAGGAAGTGGTGTCGCGGTATCGCTTGCCTTTTCCCATTGACCCTTCTTCTCAAATGCCTTAGCACCTGCCACTGTAGATACACAGTTAGGAATCTTCAGACCTACCTCATTGGCACACCAGTTCACGAATGAACCGCACCAAGGTAGGAAGTTAGCCTTAGTAAAGGCTCCGTACTTTGTCTCGTTGTCCTTTGGACCTTCGATAACTCCGAGTTCCGTCTTTGCTACTGCAATGAAGTCTGCTCTTTGTCCCATTTACTCACTCGCTTTCTTGTCAACCTTTGCAAAGGCTGCGTTGATTTCGTCTGCTGATAGGCTTCCATCGTTGAGGAAGAAGCGGGCAAGGGCTTCCAGTACGCGGGCTGCACCTAGTGCGCCAGCCAATACTGCTGCTTGCCATACCTCAATACCAACGAGAGAGCCAGCACCGATAACTCCCAGTGCTTCTGCTGCAATGACTGCGCCAATACGCATCAGTACATTTTTGAATGTGTCCATTATTCGTCCTTTGGGTTACGTAGTTTGAAGGTCAATCCCCAGACAACTGAGGAAAGAATGATTGCGTAACCAACTACTGTCTTGGCTGACCCCTCAAGGACTACCCAAGCCACGAACATTCCAAGGAGTGTCCATAGTTGATTTGCTATATCTGAAAAGAAGTCTTTCATTAAGGTTTTCTCCTGTATGCGGCTGTCGCGGCAGCGGTTGCTGCTGCTTGGGTTGCTATACCACCAGCGATGATGGCTGATACCACGACCTTCTCTGAGTCTTCTCGTACTTCATCCGACATATCGGCACCGATGTTTGAGAGAGCCATTAAAGCCTGGGCTGGGTCTGTAAAGATTGCTTCCAACAACTCTGCAGGATTCTCAAGCAACTGAATTGCTATGACTACCTCTGCAGTAAGCACGACTCCGTTCTCTAGGAGAATAGGGAAGTCTGCTGGAAGTTCTTCTAAGTTCGTGTCCTCTGTCAAAGCGATTGGCTCTGGTGTAGGATTAGGCTCTACGACAGGGGGTTCAGGTTGACTAGGGATGACAGGCACTGGCTCTGGTTCAGGCGTAGGCTCTGGCTCAGGAGCAGGTGGAACCACCTCAGGTTCTGGCTCTGGTTCTGGTTCAGGAGTGGGCGGTAGAGGCTCTACAGGGGGTTCTACAGGCTCTGTAGGGGGTTCTACGGGCACTATCTCAGGCTCCGTGACGATAAGTACTGGAGCCTCTCCATCTTCAGAAGTTGCTGCCTCAAGTGCTTCCTTAATCAAAGCCTCTAGGCGTGCTTGTTCCTCAGCCTTAGCCTTCTCTTCTGCCTCAATGCGTAGACGCTCAGCCTCTAGGGCTGCAAGTCTTTCGGCTTCAATCTTGGCTAGTCGCTCTGCCTCAGCCTTGGCTTCAGCCTCTGCCTTAAGACGGGCTTCTTCTTCAGCCTTCGCCTTTGCTTCGGCTTCTTGCTTAGCCTTTAACTCAGCAGCAATTCGGTCAGCCTCAATCTTTGCAAGACGTTCTGCTTCTGCTTTGGCTGCTGCCTCTGCAGCAAGACGCTGACGTTCCAACTCTGCCACTCGTGCTGCTTCTGCAGCGATGGCTGCTAATCTCTGACGCTCTGCTTCTGCTGCGATAGCAGCCTGACGCTGACGTTCTTGCTCAGCAGCAATGGCTGCTTGACGTGCTAACTCTGCTTCTAATGCAGCCTGTTGCTGACGTGCTAACTCTTGCTCACGTGCCAATGCTGCTGCACGCTCTGCTTCTTCTGCTGCCTGTCGTGCCGCCGCTTCTGCGGCAAGTCTTGCTTGCTCTGCTAACATTGCACTGTCATCAATAACAGGGGGAGCAGATGGTTCAGGCGACGGTTCAGTATTGGGAGAAGAAGGTTCGGGAGTTGGAATCACAGTTGGTTCGGGAGAAGGCTCGATACTTGGTTCTGGAGTCGGACTTGGACTCGGCTCAACTGAGGGTTCAGGACTCGGAGTTGGAGTTGGTTCGGGTAAAACAGAAGGCTCATCTGAGGGAGTCGGAGTTGGAGATGGCTCTTGACTTGGTTCGGGCAAAGGTGATGGCTCAGGAGTAGGAGCAAGGGTTGGTGCAACTTCAAGACGAACTGCACCTGCTTGTTCCAAAGTTACTACTGTTCCATCATTGAGCACTGCACCAGTACGAGTACCTGCATACTCAGGTCCATTGATTACATAACTGATAGCAACTGTTCCATCTGTACTGATTGCTGCAGTTACAATAATGCTTGTAGGTGACACCGATGTAGGTGCACCATAAGGACGAGCAGACATATCAACTTGAAATCCACCATCACTAGACTGAATTACAAAGTGCTCATCAGGTCTAGCGGTAGGATATGCAACCCAGTCCATAGAGTTAACTGAGATAGATGGAGTATTGGGATACTGCCAGTAAGTATTATCAGGACGACCAAAAGTAATCACTGAGTTAGTTGTTGCATATACAGTTGTGAACTGTTGACCATCATAAGTAATGGTTGCAGTTACTGGTATTTGATAAGAGACATCATCTCCACCACAAGTTTCCAATGTTGTTACAGTTGGAGTTTCTCCTGCTGGTGTAGGCTCTGCAGCCGCTGCAATTGTCTGTGCTTGCACGGTATTGATACAAGTTGCATCTGCTACAGGTAAAGCAAATAGGGATGTGCCAAAGGCTAAAAAGAATACTGCTAGTAAATTACTTCTTCTCGCAAAGGAGGAGATAGATTTGGTCAACGCGTTCTTCCAATCGGTTCACTTGGTCTTTCACGGAACCGCCCCCGTTTGGCTTTAATTCAGCCAGGTAATGCTTTACTAGCCACTTAGTTGCACCAGCAAAGCCAGCAAAGATAGTCATAAGTGCTACGGTAAACGCAGCCCAATCTTGCGCTGTCATTAAACCGTCCTAATCGTTATCTCTAGGACACCACCGAATCCGTCGAAACGTTTGTCAGGTGGAGTCATACGGGTGAATGTGATTTGTTCAATTACTGCTTGACGAGTTTCACCTGTTGATAAATCTTGCCAGGTAAGTACGTCACCGTTTTCTTCAATGTCTTCTAGCAGTTGGATTCTGTCAAAGGCTCTGCCTTCGTATCCAACTATTGTGTTGTACTTGTCTGTCTCTACATCGAAGCAGTAGACAGGAAAGCGCATCACTCGCTGACGAGGTGTAGCAATTGTTGCTTTGGCTTGGTAGCCCTTAAAGACTGGACCAAGGCTTGTTGTTGTTCCATCACGATAAAGAATAAACTTAAATGCTACATACTCTTGAGCAGTAGCAGGATTAGATGTACCAACCTCAACTGATGCGATAGAAGCATCGTATGTAATGTGGTCGTACTCAACACCATTCTTGTCAACAGTTTCGAGAACCATTGAACCATAGGTAAAGTCACCACGTCCGAGTAGGCGCTTGAAATTCTTAGGCTCAAGAGTTCCGTATCGGATGTTGCCTGTTGTCAGGTAGCCAGAGGCAAGGAGAGTTGACTCATCCTCAATATAGACAGCGCCTTCGGCAGCGGAAGCGTAGGCTGTACAGAATGTAAGTCTGTCTGTACCATCTGCAAATGCACAAGATGTAGTGACGTGACCTGTAACACCGCTATAGTAAACATCGTTTGCATAGGCAAAACGCAATGTCTCTAGTTCATTAGATAGGTCAATACGAATTGTTCCTGGTTCACCGTCGACACCAGTGGCACACCATATAAAGTGGTCGCGTGCTGCAAAGTCATAGCAAGGCTGTGATGTTTCTACAATCAGTGGACCGTAGTTGATTGAACCATCCTGGTCAGATACAACTGCAGCACGTATGCCTTTGTTAGTACCAATCATCATATAGCCAAGGTAGTAGTAAATCTTGTGGACAATCTCACCCACTGGTAACTCTGCTGCTACTACTGCTGATGTCAAAGTTGGCATAACTCCAGCACTTGACAAAGTAAACTTTACAATCGTAGACTGAATGCCATTGTATCCAGCAACATAGATTGCAGGACCTGATGCTGTGATAGATGTGTATACGTGGTCTGATGAAGGATGAGTGTAAACTGGTGAACTCAGGACAGATGCTCCTGTTGATAGTTCGTAAATCTTATTGTCAGCACAAAGAACAATACGCTCTTTGACATACTCCATTACTGCATTGCTGATTGTTCCGCTTGCGTCAAAGAGTTTAACCTCGTCAGCAGTTGACGCAGAAGAGCCAGTCAATGGTTTCTTGTATAGCGTCTGCTTTGCTGTGCCACCAGATGTAACGTTTGTATACCAGTATGCATATGTTCCGTCATCGCAGACACCATAAACTGGGTACACTCCAGCACCAGCGTTGTAGTCAATGAAGTGAGTTACAGTTCCATCTGCGGCAATCTTATCTACGTCGTACTCATCGTGTAGCAATACACCAGATGTTGAGTTCCATTTGATAGAACGAAGTTCTTGGAAACGACGACCAGTAGAACGAATAGCACCAGTTGTTATGTGACCAGAAGTGCAGTTTTTAAGTAGTGTTGCCTGACCTTTAGTCCATACGTTGATGCCCTTGCTATCGGCAAAACGATAGTGTGCTTTTTCATCAGATGTTCCTGGGTCAAAGAAGTTAATGCCAGCACCAGAGTGGAATGACATCTGTGAGCGTAGCCACCAACCAGTCAGTGACTGCTCGCCTGGCTCCTGACCATTATCAAACTGGTCCTTCTTAAATGGTGCTGTCTGACGGATATATGGGCGAGAATCATTGATTGCATAGATGAATGGAAGTCCACCAATTGCTACGTCGTATGCCACATCTGTGTTCTGCCAGATAGCAGAGGATGCAACAACACCCACATCTACGGCGATAGCACGATTGGCACGACCTTCGGTAATATCTCTAGCCACGTTACTCCTTAAGTCAGAAAAAAATTAGTGAGCAGTTTGAATCCTTGCTCAGGGATAAGTGTTATTCTGCTTCTTCTTCTGGTGCGATGAAATTAGTTCCATCCCAGGTGTCGCCGATTCCAGCGTATTTGCCACCAAAGTTAGCATTGTATGAAGTTTGAACCCAAGTACCACCTAAACCCAAGTCATCAGCAAGAAATTCTTGCCCACGATGCTCTTGTGAATTATCTACTACCAGCACTCGGAGTACTACATTGTTTGAATCTATTTCTGCAAAATGTGCCATTATATTTTCTCCTTATGACCAGTATGTAACTGAGCAATAACCAG
>Ga0208360_1000144_pt1 | contig 21115 bp, 43 predicted proteins | sample LakMenE27Jul10ns_FD_150739 | JGI IMG/M metagenome (GOLD analysis project Ga0208360, IMG submission 150739) | Freshwater microbial communities from Lake Mendota, WI - 27JUL2010 deep hole epilimnion ns (SPAdes) | ecosystem: Environmental > Aquatic > Freshwater > Lake > Epilimnion/Euphotic zone ...
CTTTGATCGGGTCATCTTACAAATATCACCAACCTTGTTACGAAACTTTCCAGCATACTTATCCATATAATCACTACGAACAGCCTTATATGCTAGAAAGCATCCATCCTCAGTAATTGGCAGATGTTCATGCTCAAGGAAATCATAAAGTTCCTGCTGACTCTGCATACTAGGATTATCCATAAGATTATTCAGGAAGTTAACGAGAGGCTGAAATGGCAGACCCTTGCTCATAAACTCAAGAATTCTTTTACTGATACTACCATGAACTTCGTCGCCATCATAGAATACCTTACCTTCCTTAATATCCACAAGACCATCGCTAAATACTGCGACTGCCTTTTGAATATCAACAATCTCAAGCAATTCATCAGCGGTCGCTGTTGGCAAACGCTCAAGAATCATCTTGTAATTAATATGATCCGGCAAAACCTGATAACTCTGGTTATTAAGAACCAGCGTCAAATTACCATCAACAAACATAAACGGAACAGCCATTGTAAAACTCCTATTGTTACCTGTGATTACTTAACCAAACTACCAATTTGCTTTCTAAATGCTTCCACATCATTTAGACTTGTTAACCATGTTTTAGTATTACCGCTGTAGTAATGCCTGTCATCAAGTTGTTTAATCGGTTCATTTGAACCAGATAGTTCTCTTAGTTCGCCAGACACGGCACGACTACCAACAATATACTTCAAAACGGGATTGTTGTCAAGTTCGGCTTTAATATCTTTTCTAACATCTTCCATTTTGGCAAGATTATATTTCTTTGAAACATCTGGCTTAATAATAGCAATACACTCCTTCATCATATCTTCATTGTGAATATACATTCTACTCTGAATATAAGATACTAAAGAATTGTACGCAATATTACTATTACGAACCTTCTGACTATCAAGACCATTGATCCCAATATCACTTAATAGTCTGGTCATATGACCAAAATAATCGGCCGCCTTGAATCGCTTAATATCAAAAGAAGGACGATGAACAGTATCAACAAAGAACTCAATAATTAGACAATAATTGATAGCATCAACCAGTTTCTTATTACTAATATGTTTCTCATAGTCCAAACCAAAAATATTAAGCATATGAAAAGTAAATTGCTTTTCCAGAGTGCCATATCCATAGTAAGTGTCGCTATTCTTAGCAGAATAATTGTCCTGAGTTCTGCTAAATTCAACAATACCATTGTATTCTGACAACTTGCTCAGACTATCTTTGGCAACTCTTTTGAGTTGTTTCTTGAAGAAAGTATTAAAGTCGATCAGAGTATAACCCTGTTTCTTGAGTTTATCGACAAAAGCACTTTTGATAGCATAAATCTTATTAGATCCAAACAAATCCTTGACTAGTGATGTTGCAGTAACATCGTTTATCATTAGGTTCAAATCAGAAATTGACGGATATTCATTAGAAGCACTAGCATAGCGAATGATTGGAACATAAATAATCTCATCACTATCTTCAAAAGCCTCCAATTCATCTTCTGTCAAAACCCTGAGACAAGGAGCGTCGTTATAAGGATTGCTAATTTTACCGCTATCCTTAGATTCTCCATAGATGAAAAATACATCTTGGTCGCTAACAGCACCATTAGAGGATCGACTACTTTGCTTACGAGGATTATTACTCTTAATCAAATCTTTGTAGTCAGAAACCTTCTTGATTTTGTCAGCACCAACATCAGCAATTAGACTATCAAAACCTTCATCTGCTTTGGTATGATCCTTAGTATCAATCATTAGGTATGCAAAGCAATTATTATCATTGCAATATCTAGTAACGATCTTCTTTGCTGTTTCTTCTGTTTTAATATCGCAAACAAAGAATGACAGTTCTCCTGTCTTTTTCTGATTATTCCAATAATATTCGCCTTGACCAGTAAGAGTATTATGATGAATACTATTTGTCTGATAAACCATGCGACGAGAACGATAGCCAGCAGTACGATAATTAAAAACGTACATACTCTTTCCGGCAGGAATCTTATATTCTAGATCCTGTCCAGAATTAATATTGTGCTTCTTACCCTTGCTATCAGTCCATTCAGCACCAACTCCCCAACCACCAGCAAGATCGTTAAGGGTATAATAAAGCGTAATTGCTTCTACCTTGGTTTTTGCGGCAGCGATTTTCTTGCTAAATTCTTCCTTCATCTCAAGATAAATCTCTTGAGTCTTTTCACGCAAGGTTCTGATTACATCTTTGGTATACTGCAAACCTTCTCTGGAAACATCCATTTCCAATTCGCCAATACCAAAATCAAGTTCAAGGTAAAGGTTTTGATTAATGATTTCAACAACAAAACTTTTCCAACTATCAATATCGGCTTTTTGAAAAGCACGATTCCAACGCTGAATAGCATCATTAGTTGTTTGCTTTTCATCACCAATAATCTGACTAGTCTTAACAGGATATGCGATATTACCCATCAATGCAACAATGCCACTATCAATATGATGATGAACATTAGGATAATAATTAGTATCATTGTTCAGGCGACAAACTCTCCAGCCATCACCGCTCAAGACGATATTCTTGTTGCTATATTTATGATCTTTTAGATTAGTTAGAACACCACCTTCGATAATGGGCTTCATCTTAAAATAGTGGAAAATACGCATAGACTTGCTGCTAAATTCAGCAAAGTCATACTGCTTTACAGCAAAACTAATCTCAAGACCATTAGGCTCGTCGGTTTCGCTGACACTAAAAAGATTCAGAGTAGGAACACCACTATCATCAATAGCGGCAACATAAGTATACTTTTGTCCGTTATAATAAGAACTGGTAGTAAAACTCTTGGTATATGCAAACGGACTCTTAGAACCTAGACCAAGACAACCAACAAAATCGTTACTAGTATTCTTGTTACTAGCACCATAAGTTGTATACAGGTTCTCCATATCGGTCTGACTAAGACCAGTACCATAATCACGCACTACAAAATTAGGATTACCAGCACTAGGCAACACCACCTTAAAAGGATTCTTATTGCCAGCAGCAATATGACTATCATAAGCATTGGTGGACAATTCACGAACAACTGCCATCACCTTGTCAGAATAAAGAGAGTCTGACAAAATCTTAAACATTTTACTGGTTTGGGCGATAGTGAATCCTGCTTCGCTCTTAACACCAGCACTATGAGTCTCAACCGTCCTGTCTGCCAACTTCATTTTCTTCTCCAATATGTTTCGTTATCGACCTGTGATTAGCGTATCATACCATACTGTTATCGGTTGTCAAGCCTCGCGTCTTTAGATTTTGTTGCAAGGTACGCACAATATATGGGCAATAATCCTAGCCAGCGAATAGGCGTAATAAGAGTTAATATCCACCATAATCCATAAATAGCACAAAATACAGATAATAATTGAATTATGATCTTTGGAAAAATATTTAGTTTATTTATTATTAGTAATAGTGGGCCAAATAAAATCATACCCAAAAATATTATTGTAACTAATAATGCTAAACTAGCCATCAACTTTCATCTTCCTTATTACTCCATTCGTCATCTTCATCTGGCACCCATGTTTGATCAGTATCGTAATCCTCATCAAATTCTTCTTCCTCTTCTAACATGATAGTAAAACTATTAAGAATTTCTAGCATCACATCAACTTTATAACTGATATCTCTAACTTCTTTTTTAATCTCATTAATATCTTTGAGTAATTTATCCTGATCTTTTTTTAAGATACAAATATCTTTAGCGTTTTCTGTATCTTGCTTATAAAGATCCTTATGAGATTGATCAATTTTTTTGTAGATATCATCAAAGTCTCGTGACATAATAGACTCCTTATTTTAGTTTTTTGTACTCTTTTATGTCGCCATTTTGGATAATTTTAGTATCTTCATATGGAGCAGCAATTCTTCTATAGAATTCTTGTTTTATATTTTCTAATACACCAGTAATCATAGCAATCTTATTATAGGATGGTTGTTCCATTAGTCCCGATATTATGCGAGAAAAACAGTAATTTATTCTGCCTAAATAAATACTAAAATCATGAGGATTTTTGAGTGAATGTTTAATATCACGAATACAAACCGTTAATCGGTCAATACAATCATCTAATTCTGATCTATCATCTTCGCTTACATATGGCATAATATTCTCCTAGCATTTACAATCATATTTATAACAGTAACTACATTTTGGCCCAGGATCAACATTTCCCCAAGCATTAGCATTACCATCAAAACTCTCTTTCCCCGTATCAATACAAACCAATTTTTTAGATCGTCCTCTTTTAACTAAGCCAACATTATACCAATGACAATCCCAAAATTTTAAACCTGTTTTTTCTTGAATTTCGTTTACTAATTCTTGAATATGATACATTTTGATAACACTGTTTGCTTTACAGGTTTTTGCGTATTCTGTTATAAAACCCCAATCACTGCTCTCATAAAATGTAACACCCTCTTCTTCTGCAAAATTTAATTTACAAACTTTGCTAAGTATTTTTGGAGCAAGATCGAATTTGGCTAACTTTTTTTGAATAGAATATGCTTCACTGGCTTTCTTTTTATTTCTAAACTCTTTGAATACTGAACCTTTGTGATTTTTAATAGGGTATACTTGACAGCATCCTCCTTCATCAAACCAATCACTATAATCAATTTCAAATTCAGTATTGATCATTTTACTCTGTCGTTTCTATAATAGAATTACCCATAATAGATTCGGCAATGAATATTGCTTCTTTAAGATTAAATGTTTCACTAATCTTCAGAGTATTTCGTGGAATATCTATCCAATAAGATCCGTATACTCCATAAAAAGAATCGCCTTTGTCTGGATTATGAAAAAGAAAATCTTCATAACTATTGAATGAGTCCGTATACCATTCTCCGTTTTCGTCCTGTTTTTCATAAACAGTATCCACAATCAAAAATCTAAAATTAGGGTGTTTAGGATTCTTTGGACTGTGAACTACCCCGCGATAAAATTTATTTGGCAGAGAGACCATAACTGTATCCTTTCCAATCTTCTTTTAAGAATTCTTGTTTATTAGAATATAGTGGTACAATAGTATCTTGATTTAAGTAAGGGTTATGATTAATATTTACGCCATATAAATCTAACCTATCATTAACTCGACCGTATGCCACAATCTTAAAAGAATTTATTTCTTTACGAAGTTTTTGTAATTCGTCTTTGGCGTTTTGAACGCAAAATAATTCTGGCAGTAATCCTTGTTCGCAACAAGATAATACATAATCCAGAGGATCGGAATGTTTATTCATCATTATACCTAATATAGTAGGAGCGGTGGGAGTCGAACCCACACTGTACGGATTTTAAGTCCGTTGTCTCTGCCATTGGACTACGCTCCCATAATAAAGTAACCGACTATAAAAATCGCTGACTTGAGGTTGATTATTTCGTGTGCCTCTGTCACTTAGATTCTTATAGCCGGTTCTTTAAATATGTCAACCGTTGTTGTGAGCCTTTAGGCGACGAACAACTTCTGCCATAGCCTCAACATTATCAACAGTCTTAACGGGCTTTGCACGTTCCATAGCAGGCAATTCCTCTCCCTTCTTAGCGAGAGCAGCCTTGGTACGAGCGTAACGAGCAACTGTACTCGCAATCTTTTGGCCCGTCTTTTGTGCGATTTCAGCATAAGTCTTGCTGGAAAAAACCGCCTCAAGAAAAGCCTCATCAGAACAACGAATACGCTTCTGCTTCTCAACAACATTAACATCAGTCATAATCAACCTCCAATTTATTAAACTAACCAATTTGTATTGTGTCAGTCAAGCGACCGATCCCACAACACAATCCATTGTACACTACGTTATCGTCTTGTCAACACGCTGAACTTTATTTTTCGTTTCCTTAGAATTTAATATACGATATATTCTTCTCTATGTTCTACCTTGTCTATTTTTTCTTTAAGTACTTGATTTTCTTTTTCTAAGATATCAATAGTATCTACTGCTTCTTTTAGTTGTTGACTGAGATGATATACCTTGTTATATAATTCTTCTGAAATATAATTTTTCATTATCATAATAATTCTCCACTAAATTAGTAGGATATAATATTATATACCCCTAATAAAATTATCCATATCAATATTATCTAGAGATAAATTATTATTTTCTGTACTTTTAGTTACATTATTAATACTTAAATTCGTACATATTTTTTGCATATTTGTTAATGAGTCTATTGTAGTGGATATAAATAGTAATGTATTTTGTACGTTTTCTTGATAAGCATTTTTTTCTGTTCTGTCTCTATTTAAAAGCCCCATAACTTGAGTAATAATATCTGGTTTTTCCCCATACTTATATACTAGTCTTTTGGCTATCCACAATAGAAATTCTTTATCTGATTCTGTCATAAACTATTGATAAACGCTTTTAATTCATCTATTTGTGTTCTATGTAAAATAATTTGATCAGTATATGGTTTACCATATTTAAGTATTTGATAAATATATCTGAATTTTTGCCATAATGACATTCTTGATGTGACCAATGAACTAAATACTGATAGTTCGATCATTTGAAATATGGCATCGTAATCAATAACCAAAACTTCACTATGACAATCACAACGTATGAATAAAGTACGATAATTATTTAGTTTTTGGTCTTTTTTTACCAAAGATTCGCTCATAGTTTTTATCCCATGTTTTTTGGTCTACGCTTTTGGGTCTTTGTTTTGAACCTTTACCGTTTTGACTCATTTAATTCTCCAGAACAAAACTCCAGTATCTACTATCTTCTTTCTTTTGCAAGTTATCCCAGTACAAGCAACGAGCAATATATGATGGAATTTTGTGCTTACCACAATTGACCATCCAATGACGCTCCATCTTTTTATAAAGGTTCGTACCTGTCTTGCTTTTATTATACTTGAGTGTTTCCATATCGTAAAGCCTGAGTTGATGAACATCGCCACACAATACTCTGGCCTCATTAGGATGAATCATTTCCAAAGCAAAACTAACTTTAGCCAATCCAATACCACTAATTTTATTCACAATAGAATCACGCTTCTTAACATGACCCTTTTTCGTGGTAAAATAGAAATCTTTGGGATTAGTCCAAAACTTTGTAGCAAAGTCCCAAATATATTTGGTGCGATTATTATGTAGACCAACACCGCTCTTATGGAGTTTTTCTCTCAGAACATTCTCGTCATCAATCCACTCATCAAAGTTTTTAATAGCGTTATATCCTGCACAATTACCCTTCCATGTAGTATGAACACTGCAATATGCAAAAAGATAGCGACGAAAAATATCTTCAACATTCTGAGGACGAACACTTTCCCAATATTCCTTATATGCTACAACCTTATCTTTTGGAAATGTAGAGAAGAAAATATCGGCTTTACTCTTGCTCATTTCAACAGTATTATTTTCGGAAACAGTGTTCAGAACAATCATGGTTTTCTCCAATGGGTATGCTGTGATTTTACACTACTGGTATCGTCTTGTCAAGAGCGATCTCTTTAGTGTTAGTTCTCAACCAATTTGATATTTTTATTTATTCAGAAAATATCCAAGTAAATTTTCTATATCCCAATGCAGATTATTATCTATTAGAAGTTTAGTTGAAGGATCGATAACGTATGGTTTTTTATCTATAACCTTTATTTTACCTGTGGGTTTAAATGGTATATGAAATTTGCAACTAATCAAATTTAAAATTGATCTTGCTGAATATAATAGATCCTCATATCTTATAAAGATATAGTTACTACACATAAGTGGTGCTTTGAAATACAAATATTCTGCTTTAGTTTGTCTTAATTCAAATATATTATTGTATTTTAAACCCGTAATAATATTGCGATCTTCAGTAATCTCTTTATACATATGGTATATTGATGACCATTCATTGAATAAAAAAGATTCAATGGAAGATAAATTATCTGGATGTACATGGTGAGGCTTTTTTCGCATAGCCATAATCCAATCGTATGGATTTCTTATTATGCCTACGAATAAAGTATTTTTGGATTTTATCATACATGGTGCATTAAATCCGAAAAAATGTTTCCATCCACAATGCCATGTAACATCTATTTGAAGATTTTGTGTAATTAATTTTTGTAAAAAATTTGTACCGGAATGTCTTTCTCCCAAGATAGTAAAATTATCTACCCTATAGGATTTATCTCTAATTAATTGTAGCATAACTATACTGTTCTATATTCACCATGTAAAATTTTAAATGTTGGAAAACGTAAACTAATTCCGCCTTCTTGGTTTTTGGTTTCTTCAAAATATTGAACAGTAATAATTTGTCCAAGAATCTTTCTAGGGTTCTGATAAAATTCTTGTCTTTGGTCAATAGCGAAACCACTACCAACCCTGACAATATGATCCTTATGCTTAATCATTACACAAGAAAGCATAGTTTCTTCATGTTCTCTACCATTTAATACATAACGAAATGGCCCCATTTCAACATCAATAACTTCATATTCGTCATCAAAAAACTTCTTAACTTTCAGAAGGTCTTTGCTACGCTTACCTTTATATGGTTCATCTGCTCGTAGCATAACTCCTTCCCAACCATAGTCATTACCTCTTTTTGTCCATTCAGCAAAATGATCATCATCTTTAATGAGTTCTTGACCAAGCACACTAAGACAGGTACAAGAGTTATTCTTCATTACTTCTCGTAGATTATTATAGCGAATAGAATATGGACGGTTCTTTTCTCCCTTCTTACTATAAAATTCATCATGGGTTAGAATATCAAAAATCTTAAATGATGGATTAGGAATAGTATGATCCTTCTTCTTGAGTTGTTTCATCACCCCCTGAAAGTCCTCATTACCTTCATCGTCTACAAGACAAAGTTCGCCATCAAATACTACATCAGTAACGCCAAGAGCCTTAATACCATCCCTGACGATGCCAAGAGTATCAAACTCCTTTCCCGTGCGGGAATAGAAGGTAGTATTACCATCACTATCAACAATCCCAATACATCTAGCACCGTCAATTTTTCTGCTAACATACCAACCATCCTTCCAATCTACAAGTTTAGGCTCGTACTTATCTGCCAGAGCAACACTAAACTCTGGAATATGGTCAGGAATAGCCTTATTGATAATCTTATCACCAGCACGGGTTTTCAAGTCTTTATCAATAATACAATGGATAAGTTCCTCGTATTCAGAATAGTGTTCAATAAAACTATTCACAGTAGCAATAGCATCATGTCCAGTAATCTTGCGACTCTTTAGAGCGTCAAGCAGATCAAAGAAATTTTTGTATTCGTTCTTTCTGGCTACAAGATGATTCTTCTTCTTGAGATTATCACTAGTGACATTGTATTGCCACAACGGATGATAGGTATAAAGCAAAATATTCTTGGTGAAAGATGCTGCGGCACTATTGTGTCCACAATAATCCAGAATAATTCCTTCTTTATCTTTAGTGCTGCTAGTGGCACGAAGATCACGAACCATTCCCATAACATAATTAAAATCGTGAATCATCCAAATAGTCTCCTGTGTTTAGCGTAGTATACCATACGCTAGTTCTGTTGTCAAGTATCGACAGTCTAGCGTCTTTTATTGAATCTTTTACTTAATTTTGTAACCAAATCACTTCCTGCTGTTGGAAAAAAACATGGCAAAACCGAATGAATAATCAATAGTAATCCCGCCAATAAACAACAAGATCCATAAAACAGAGCAAAAATTAGATGCTCAAGATATGTCATGTTATTTTCTTGAAGGTGTTTGATCCATCTTTGTTTGAGATTCATTTTGCCGTACTCTATTTTTAGACATGATTAAATAGTTTACAGCTTTTATTACACCGTCTAAAGAATCTCCTAATTTTCCTATACCAGTATTGCAGCGATCACAGATCCAACCTCTAAAACTATCATCACTATGATCGTGATCTAAAACCCATTTAATTGGTATTTTACCACAACATTCACATAACTCCGGTTTGGGGGGAGCAATTTTATGTAAACCGCTTCTCACTTTGCTATGTTTCTTAACACACTTTTTACATCGTGTATCAAGATTATCTTTGTACATACTATGTTTAGGAAAACTTGCTTTATTTTTCCTTTTGCCACAATATGAACAAATTTTTCTAGTCATCAGTATTTTTATCTAATTTATTATACATATCTGATCGTTCTTGATTAGATTCGCCTGATCCTAAATCAGTATGATCATAATCCATAATATCTGTATCGGGAGTTACCCAACGCATATTTCTTTCTGCTGTCCAAAGAGTTTCATTATATTTACGATGTATAACTAATTCATTCTTAATAGTAAAGGATGGATCGTGCATTACTAATCTATTGTTAGGTTGAATAGCAAAATTGCCATTATCCATTTTAATAAAATGTCCACATTTATGTTGTGATGGGAACTCACTAAGAGTAAAATCTGTATCACCACTATCAGTAGAGCCTGCCCAATCTAGTGTGAACAAATATCTGCCAGTATATTCAGTTCGCCTTCTGGAAATAAATTTGCAAGTATGATTTCTCAATACTGGATATGATGTTACAGAAACATGGTATGAGAAAGAATCCCATAAAACTAATTCATCTAGTTCTTGTTGTGGACTATCTTCTTTCCAACAAAAAGCATGAATAGGCATCCTCCACCATAATCCACCATCTTCCATAATAAAATGAAATAGTGGGGCTTGTGCTGGGATAGAAGTCATACCAAAAATATAGCATGGAAACTTTTTGTCGAAAGAATCTTCTTGATTTCGTAAAAAATTTCCACGAACATAACCACCGATAACCGGAATTGGAGTATTTAAATATGACATAATTATTTGTGTTTCTTTAGTTGCTTCTTTAGTTTTTTAAGATACTTATCTTCTGCCAACTTTTTAGGGTCTTTCTGTTCTTTTTTACGCAATTTTTTGTATATCTTTTTCCAGAAACTCATATTATACCTTTATTGATTGACTAACGTTTTTACAAAAATCTATAACTTGTTCATCAGAAAAATTATTTCTGGCATAATTAAAAATCAAAGCAACAAACCTAATATTTCCTTTAATGTACCCTATATTATTATCTATTCTATCTAAAGACGCTTGATATGGTCTGTTCTCAATTAACGCATAGTTATGTGTTCTCAATTCTAATTTCTGTTTAGTAAATGGGCAAATTCCTTTTTGTTGTTCCCATAACTCATTAAGATATCCCAGATCTATATCATAATTTTGTTTACGTTTTTTAGAATTCTTAATAATATTTTTGATATACCATCTAAAATTAGTATGTTCATCGTATCTATTTGATGGAATTAAATTTTGATTAAATTTTCCAGCATATTTTTTGAGATGACCAACCCCATCTTTTCCTGCACAATTACGACCACAATAAAATTTATTTCTACCTTTTTTCTTTTGTCTATTAATTTCGGCTAATTTTTTTATACAGCACTTGCCACAAACAGCACAAATTATTTCTGTGGTACTTATCATAACCACCTCCATTCTTAGTTAATCTATTATACACCAAAAATGGAGATGGGCAAGATAAAGTGGAGGCGGGGGAAGTCGAATCCCCGTCCTATCATACTTCAAATTACATTATCTACAAGTTTATTTTATTCATGAGTTAAATAGGAGTACAGAATAAACAAGACTAATCCTATCTTACCAACTGCTCTTAACCTACAACCCGTTGGATATTGTAAGTGCAGAGGGATTTAACGACAGACTTTTGATCCCTACCCTCATTCGGTATCGCAGTCTGTTACTGCCGTTTTTTATTAGGCAGCAAGGGCTAACTGATTTGTGCCAGTTAAAGCATTTGGTAGATTTTTAGAGTGGCCTTTCCACCAACCACTACTTGCCAATATAATCGTCTTTATGTAGTCGAAACCTTTACGCCCCCTTATTTCTTTAATACACTGGGAGGATCACAAGCATTAAAAAATGGATTATTTTCTAATCTGTCAATCTCATTTTGAATTTGTTGAAATTCAATTTGACTAGTTCCACAACGCCAAAGAACAGAATCAAATTCTAATTTCCGTAGCCTGTTGTATAAATGAACATTAAAAGAAAAAGATAAGATCAGTAATCCAACCAAGAAAGTATAACTTGCCAAATGATTTGAACGATTAGTCATAAATCTCCTTATTTAAAAAATTAAACCAATAGGGCGTGTAGGAGTCGAACCTACCTTTTGAACACCTTATAAGAGTGTGTGCCACTACCGGCGGCAACGCCCCATATTTCTATTATACCTATCGGTCGATCCCTGTCAACTCTTGAGGTATTTTTCGTAATAGTTGCGATAAATACTCATAATAATACCACTAGTTGTTCCAACATTTAAAGACCGTACACTACCATAAGTCGGAATAGTTAGAACACAAGCACAAGCCATAAGAATTGTTTCTGATAGACCAGCATTTTCTTCTCCAAAAATAAAAATTGGTTCATCAATATTAGAAAAATCAAAACTAAAAGGATCAAAAGTAATATCTTTGTATGCTGGAATATTATTTTCAATAGCAATTAATGTACGACCACTCGATGAATGTGATTTAATAAAATCTTCTTCAGTTTTATGATAATACATTGAAGTATAGTGATGGGTTCCAACGCTACCTCTTTTATCCCATTTCTTTTTGCCAACATAATGCACACTACGAAATCCAAAAAAGTTTGCATTACGAACCATAGTGCTAAGATTAAAATCACCACCAATATTAATCATAGCAACACTTGCTGCTATACTATTCTTGTAGCAATAGTTTCCGATTTCGGGAACACTTAAATTTTTCAGACTATCAATAACATTCATTGTGTGTTACTTTTACTTAAAATTTCATGATACTTAGCAAGCATACTAAATAATAGATTAATATCTCGTTGTTTATGCTTTTCGTCCATTTCTAATGCTGCTATAAGTTCCAATTCATACAAAAATTTTAGATCATTATTTTGTAGTTTATTATATTGTGTATCTGTTTGAATTTTATCTTTAACGCACGGTGATGATACCAGAATGGTATCTATTTCACCCCACTTTTTATTTAATTGTTTTATGTGGTATCTATATTGATGATTCAGTATCTTGAGACATAATTTATAACACACTCTCGCTATCTTAGACTGTATAATACTTGTACTATCATTTAGATATTTTTGTATAGCACAGAATATATTTATGGATTTATTATTATACTTTGGTCTTGGTTTCCAATAATATAATAACTTATTTAGCATTGTTAATTATTTTTTCTAGTTCTAAAATTTCTTCTTCATATTTACTGATTTTATTATACATTGTCTGACAATTCATGCAAAAGTCAGAAGAAATATAGTCTCTACAGTCCGCTATCTGATCCTTTAGTTTTTTTATTTTTTCCTGTGGAGTTTTTGGTTCGTACATCATTATCGTCTTTCCAGAATATCATTGTGTTAGTTTTGTCATCCCAAGCACACTCTATCAAATTTTGAGCAGCGAGTTTAGCCAAACCAACTTCATGAATCCAAAGAACAGTATCTTCAAAAATATTTTCGTTGGTATCTTCATCTAATAGTGGTCTATCTTCATCGTCAAAACCATTACACTGTTCTTTAACCAAGGTAATCATCTGTGAAATAGTAATATATTCATCTAAATTATCTTGACTAGATCCACAAATAGATTTGGACGCGGCATCTCTCATTTGAGTAGCGTATCCGACCAAATCTGTAATGGCATAAAATTCTGACATTGTTTCTCCAATTTTAGTTGATATATTTAGATACACCTTTGTTATGAATATTTTCTTTCATATTATCTTCAATATTAACAATTAAATCATCCATAGAATATTCTCCTCTTGATAGCCACTTAGTATTATTTCTGAGTGCTGTTTTGATTTGAGGTATCCAATGCTGATAAGCGATAGCATATTTATCTGTGAAATTGACACTAATAATAGTTTCTATTTCGGCCAAATATTTTTCTATATTTTCTCTACATTCGTAGAGTTTATTCAATGCTTCTTTTTTATCTTGTGATTCGTTCATACAAGAACAAGTTTTTGTTTGAGTTTAAGAATTTTGTGCGGAGTTTTCCAAACTCCTGTTTCTTTATTCTGAATATCTCCATTCATCCAAATATGACAGAACCCAGCATTTTTATCCAGCCCCCATGCTAGGATGCCATTTTCATCTACTCTTTCCACAAGAAACTTACCACGATAACCCATTGGGATAAAATCACCATGATGCACAAAATATGGGCCACCAGCGACCTTGATCTTGTCTCCCTTTTGGAGTTCTCTCCAGTTGATATTACGAATAATTTTCGTATTCCTGTCCTCTCTGCTCTTATTCTTGAACATAAAAGGAGTATTGCAATTCTTACACATATAGGCACGGGGGCCGGTTTGTGTTCCACACTTATCACAAGTTTTTCTACCTTTAGCCATCAGTAATCTCCGTTGTTAGCGTTATAGCCTAAGTATACAACAGTAATCGGTCTTGTCAAGTGTACTTCTTTAGAATTTTTTATTTTTTTCGCTAGTTTTGTCTTGATCTGGAAAGATAGTAAGTTTACCAGGATTGTAGTGACAAAAATAACTACTGTGAATACGTTTCTTGATTAAATTATCTTCTTCAATTTCGATATATACATTAATACGATAGCGATTTTCCCATACATTAATAATACGAGTCATAAGATAATGCTTAGGCTTCTCAACCTGTTGAAAAAGCAAACTTTCAATTTCAAGATCCATTGTTAGTCTCCGGTTGATATGTGTCTATTTCAAAACTAATTTTTCCATCTGGCATTTCTATAAAATCTATAGGATAATATTCTAATCTTTCAAAATCAAATACGGAAACTTCTTCTTGCCAAGGAAAAGTCCCAGGATTTTTAATGTCATTTGCTCTTTCGTATAAATAATTGTAAAGTTTAAGCCAAGTCATTTATCTAGCCCTTCGGTTTGCTCTATCAAGTTTACGAATAGTTTCAGTAGCATTAGATGGAACCAACACTAAACTAGGTGCCGTTTTGTGTCCCCAATCCATAAAACCTACGGCACGATTTTCTACGCTACAATCTTTACAGATAATTTTACGCCCGGTTTCAACGAGAAACTCATAACGATCAATGCCAACATCATTTTTACAGTAAATGCAGTTCATGGTTGCCTCCGTAAAACGGATTATACCATAACCATCGGCATTGTCAACTCGCTTACTGTAATCAAATTTCCAATACTATCACTAAAATTTCCATCATCTGTGCTGTAATAAATATTGTTTAATCCAACAGCACTCAATAGTTTACTACAATTTTCACAAGGCTTACTTCCAAGAATCAATCCTTTTCGGTTAATTCTAAGCACACATATTGTCCAATTAGGATCAATGGTATTATAGCGATCAAGTAATTGAGAAATAAGACGAGATTCAGAATGATAATATGGAAACTCCTTATATTTTGGAAGATTAAAATCCTCACCTATTCTATAAGCACCAGTATGGGTTTTGATTGGATTATTTTGAGTAAAAGAAATTAGTTTGGTGCCAGCAAACGCCGCACAATAATGATAACATCTAATCTGTTTCGTAGGATTCCAATTCTGGTATGCTTTCCGAATTGTTTTCTGAATAATTTTCATTTTGATCCAAAATATTATTTGTTATTTCAATATCGTAATGTTGGAGTGCTTTTAATGGTATTCTTTTTGGTTCTTTGTGTCTTGGATTATTGGTTAATGGTATTTTTTGTGGTTCTTTCATGGATCACCTATTTTGTTGCTAACATATATAATCCAATATTAGCAAAAGCATAACCAGTATATGCTATGAGCATACCAATATTACCTTTATAGCCTTGTTCTAACGCTACATAAAGATACACTAGCCCTGTTAATGCTATAAGCCAAGAACTCATACCAATACCCCACTGATAATTTGTTCATATTTTTCGATAGCCAAATCTTTACCTTTAAGTTCCATATCTATGTCAAATTCTAAACCATAAGTCTCAAACTTATTATAAGCATACTCAGCATGAGCACGAGGATTATTACCCTCTCGACTTTCACTATAATGAAATAATGGTTTAGTTTGCCATGTATCATAACACATATTAATCGCTTCACGTTCTGTGAGATTATTAGAATGGCACTTGTGATGCAGATAATCAAAACAGATTGGTATGCGGGTAATAGGATGAAAAATATCAACCAGTTCTTTCACGCTCCAGCAATTTAGTTTATCATCGTTCTCGATAGTCATACGCTTCTGACAATTTTCATCTAACCGAATGAAGTTTGAGTAAAATCTATGAGAGATTTCTTCTCTGGTTCCATTATTATTATGAACATGAAGATTCATGGGCGAATTAGTATCTGCCGGTAATCCAATTCTGTCGAAGAAACTACTGTAGAAGTTGAGTTCTGTGATTGTTTTCTCGACCACCTTATCGGAGAGACTTGATAGCGAATTAAACTCGCTAGGATGACAACTAACACGAACGCCAGTAGTGGAAATAGTTTGTGCGATATTATCAAACTCATCTTGAATATCTTCATGATTGGGTAAATCCTCTAATGAGACATTAGCCTCGTCATAAGTAATGAGAGGAAAAATATCACTACTAACTCTATAAGTATAGTTATTACTACCGCAAAATTTGATTGTTTCATTTGTTGTTACAAGATTATTAAGAATTCTTTCTCCAAGAATAGCCAATGCTTCTTCTCTTGGTAAAGAATTAAATCTTTTAAAGGTCATGGTTTTATGACAAATACCTTGATCTTTAAGTTTAAGAGAAATACAACAAAGACCGAATCTGTTCATATGACCTCCAACTGAGAGTATATCATACTATCGGTTTTTGTCAAGTGCTGCATGAACTTTTTGTTTGAGGCTGGGGCGGGTTAATTTTTAATTTAAACCAGTTTATTAGGTTATTATCTGCACCACCCTTGGTAAAACAGCCAGTATTTTTCTTTAATATATTTTCTGATCCATCTATAATGAAGTAGGATGGATAAGTATATATATTGTATTTATTGGATAATTGTGTAACAGTTTTGCTCATATTAATAAGTAAAACTTCATAATCCTTCAAAATTTCTTGTATCTCTGAATTATAGTTGATTAGATACTTGATGACTGTACAACCGGGACAACCATCCATATAAAATAACAAGAAGATATTTTTATTACTAGATTTAGAAGTCTCAAGCGTATGAAAATAGTCGATCTCTACTTGTTTGCCATTCATAAATGCAAGTTCTTTATCTTTTTGTTTTTTTTCTAAATCAGATAAAGCGGATTCATAAAGTTTATTTTCTTCTTCTGTTGGTGTGTTCATAGTAATTTCCTTTGATTAATGATTAAATATTAATTTCTTCAACTGAATATATTTTCATAACAGTATAATTTGGATTTATGCCATTATAAAAATCAATTAAGGCTTTTTCTTCTGATTGAGCAAAAACCAGATCATTGATAAGTATGGTTTGTTTGGTAGGATCTGATATCTCATAAATTTGAGCGGTTATATTAAACTGCTTATTCATAATATATTATCGAACCTCGCTGATAATTCTGATAAAATTTTTATTTTTTGTTTTTGGTTTTGAAAATCAATTCTTAAAACATACTCATTGTGTTTATCGTATTCTAATTGACACTGTGGCGTTAATATGTCTCGTAACTGTTTAATAATGTTTCTGTTTGGCACTTTAAAAGATATGTAAAATTGTGGTACTTTATTTTTTTGTCCAAAATGTCCTTCACAACTATATTGTGTAATACAACCCATATACTCTAAAGCAAGTATAAAATAATTTACTCCTTTGTCTAATATTTCATTACAATATAAACCGCAAGGAGAACTTCTTATAATATTCAGTTCTTTTGCCTTTTCCCAAGAATTTAATTTTTGAACTTTGGTTTGTTTTCCCATGCTAAAGCCTCACTAATAATAGGAAACTGTTCAATAAAAATTTCTTTACAATTGTTGGCTATGCTCATATGTTCTTTTTGTGTACCATTTGAAGAACGCAATTCTATATAATGAATCCAATTCCGTATATTACCGCTCATATAAAGTCTTGTTGGTGTTGCTAGTGGCAATACAAATCTAGCACATTCTTTTGCTATTCCATCTTTTATCATACCATCGTAAATGGCCTTACTTTTGGCAAAATGTTCGCGTAGTTTACTATTCCATTTAAAAACTATTTCTTGATCTATATCATCTATACTATTTTGTCTATTTTTAGTATCTTGACGCCGCAGTTCAAATATGGGAATTTCTTCTGCTAAAAGAGTCGTGTCTGCATAACGCTGACTAAATTCTTGAAAAGTAAAACTTCTATGTCTTAGTATTTGAGCAGCAAGTCCTCTTGTTGTATTGATTTCCAGAGTCATAAAACCATGCTCAAAAATACTCCAATGTTTGTGTTCAATGCAATATTTGAGTAGTCTCGCGTAATTATCTTGATCTTGATTGTTTGGGTTGGACACTCTAGCACAATACGCTATAGTTTTTTCTGCTTCTGGAGTTACGCTAATTAATTTTACATTCATCTAGTGTGATTCCTTATATGATGTTTGATATTCTATCCATTCTCCATTAGTAATGTCATTATAAATATCTCTAGCGAGTTTACTAACGCTAGAACTAACGCCACTAGAAGATGGATTATCTATTTTGCTCCAATAATATTGGACTTTATCACCATTTTCTTCATCTCCCTTATCTTTAATGGTTTCATAGCCTTTATCTTTAGCCCATCTTTTAACTTCACTCCAAAGCATAGTATCCTCCTAGCAACTCATATTACCAGATTTCGGCGGTTTGTCAATGTCAACCTTAAATGATTGTTCTGGCAAATCATATCTTTTCCATGCTTCTTTATGTTTCAAACCTATAATCTCTACTCGTTGCTCATTAATTATTTGCTTTTGATAGTTGATTAATTCATATAATTCCATGATATAATCATATACTTGTTCGTTTTTATACGCTTCCATTATTTGTTGAACTTTTGCTGGTCGCATAGGCTCATATTTAAAATTACCATCCCAACTCATTTTTGTAATTGTTCCTCCGCATTAATTTTATCTCTATGAACAAACCCAGCAGCAAATCCAGCAACATAAAGTTGTTGCATTACTTTGACGCAATCCTTGTTATTTCTGATAAATGGAATGTTTTTTGCTACCCACTCATGGTAACTTTTTTCCTCATCACATAAATCTTGATCGTTCATTTCTTAATCTTAGCCTCATTATATTTATTGAAGATTTGATTGATACCAGCGATCACGAAAGGACAAGTATTATTGATAATATCTGTATCATCATTATCTGTTATATATGCTTGTAATTCATCATTAATAACATCTTTATGATAGCCCTTTTCTATCATATATTGTATAGTTTTTTGTAATTTCTTTTTATGTTTGGTAACAAAATTATCAATTTCTTTTCTATATTTAGCATTACTAGCATATAGAGCATGAGATAACTCATGACGTAATGTGCTTTTTGTTTGAGCACCTATAATATAGAAGTCATCTTGTCTGTATCGTAAAAGATCCAATAGTCTACTTTCCTCTATTGTTAGTGGATCGAATAGCCCTTCTTTGAAAGGAATCAATACTTTACTAGGGAAGTTAAAACCAATCCATGTCGATTGATAATTATTTGCTCCGTATGTTTCACTATACCAATGTCTAAGTTGTCCAACCGTAAAAATATTATTACGAAAATTTGGATTGGTGCTTTCGTAGTATTCTTGAAAACGCATAAATGTTAATCCTAATTCTTCTTGAGAATCAGCACTAACCCAAACGCTATTGTATGGTTGTGGTTTAATTGTTATCATTTAAATCCATTTCTTTATTGTGTTCTGGTGGTTTATCCCAATTTAAAAGAGTATTGATTGTGTCTTTATATTCTGCTATTTCGTACCTTTGAATTCGTATTTCATTACGCAATGATTTATTAACACTTTTTAGGTGTTCAATTTCGATATTCAATTTATTGATATAATCATCTATATCCATCATTGTAATGATCTAAATACTATAGAATATCTTAAATTTTTAACTGGCAGAATTTCATGAGTCCATTCATTTCTTATTTCGTCTTTCATTTGTACTAAACTTTTTGGATATAATTCCTGAACTATATCGTCTGAGTTTTTTTTCTTAAATACCATTGTTGATGAATAACCTAAACTTAATATGCTAACGATTGGCCCACTTATCGGTTTATCAATATGTGCTGCTATTTTTTGTCCTTTTTGGTACTTGTTAATTGCTATGCCGAAAGGTATATCAATGATTAAATCATCACTAATAAGTTTTTTGTAGATATTTACAATACTTGATGGTACATCGTCTATACCCTTTTTATATCTGTCCCCAAAATATATACTATCAAAGTTACTACTGCCATAGTTAGCAACTAACTTTGGATTATTTTGTCGAAAATTTTCAATATCAGATATTATAAGTTGTTCTTCATTTTCTGATATATAGTTATCAAAAAACTTTAAACCTAAGTTTTCCATTCTGTTTTTAATTTATCTAGAGTGATGCGTACCATACTATCATCATAGTAGCAATCGTTTTCTGTGGCTAGTAGATTTTCATATTTAATTTTATCAACAGAGTGTAAAACATTCATCACACACTGACCATAACGCCAGTTAAAAGTATTATATGTTTGATCAACCAACTTTAAAAATTCTTCAAATGTCATTCTACATCGTACCATTCTGGAAAAGTATCATAATATAAATCGGCAAATGGAGCATTTTCACCATCATTAATAACTGATCCTAAAATTGGTGGAGTTGTTTCATTATTTTTCATAAGGTTTAACGATCCACCCTATTTTGGCTAAGTCTAATGCTATTTCATCTGTTACAACACTTTCACTAACAGAACCATCAAGATTAATCATACCAGAACAGTAGTAGTTCAGATAATCCTCCCCACAATCTCTAAGGTCTGCTACTATTTCACCACTCATTCTCCACGAACAAGTCCATTCGTTTTCACCATAAAAAAAACGATTATTACACATAGCCGCATATAAATTTTGGCTATAAACTTTGCTAT
>Ga0208360_1000146_pt1 | contig 21051 bp, 24 predicted proteins | sample LakMenE27Jul10ns_FD_150739 | JGI IMG/M metagenome (GOLD analysis project Ga0208360, IMG submission 150739) | Freshwater microbial communities from Lake Mendota, WI - 27JUL2010 deep hole epilimnion ns (SPAdes) | ecosystem: Environmental > Aquatic > Freshwater > Lake > Epilimnion/Euphotic zone ...
CGGCAACCGTCGCCGCCAAGGCCTGCGACTACGCCACGACTACTGACCACTCAGCGTGACGAGTCTCTCAGGTTTCTAGGATCTCCACTGCTGGCGCACGACCCCGGAAATCGAGCGACCTCTCTCTAGCGCCGATGTCGGCTACCACCGCTTGGCTTCAGGAGGCCCAACCGTAGTGAGCACTACACCGGCCACCACTGAGCGTGACATGCCGGATCGGCATGTCGAACTGCTCAACCTGCACCGCCTGCTGCGCGCCCAACTCGAGGACCCGGCCACGCCGGCGTCGGCGATGGCGGCGTTGTCACGCGAGATGCGTGCCGTGGTCGCCGACCTGGCCAACGTCGCACCACAGGAGACCTCAGCCGTTGATGACCTCGCCCGACGTCGCGCTGACCGGCGTGCAGGAACCGACGCTCCTGCATCTGCCGCGCGACGTTCACAGCCTCGCCGCCGCGGACGAGGCGCTTGAACTTCTCGACCAGGTCCGCACGTCACCGCTCGACGACGCGCAACGCATCGCCCTGCGCACCGCGCTCGGTGAACGCGACGACGGCACCTGGGCGGCGTTCGAGGTCGGGATCGTCGAGCCTCGCCAGAACGGCAAGGGCGACATCCTCGAGGGCCGCGAGGTCGCCGGCTTGTTCCTGTTCGGCGAGCAGCTGCTGATCCACACGGCACACGAGTTCCCGACGGCGAACGAGGCGTTCCTGCGGATGGTGGCGTTGGTCGAGTCGCACCGCGAGCTCGAGTCGAAGGTGATGCGGATCCGGTTCGCGAACGGCGAGCAGGGGATCGAGCTGAAGTCGGGTGCACGGTTGAAGTACCGGGCTCGCACCGGTGGCGCTGGTCGTGGTTTCGCCGGCGCTGACCTGGTGGTCTACGACGAGGCGTACGCGTTGAAGGCGGAGCACATCGCTGCGTCGCTGCCGACGTTGTCGACGGGTGTGAATCCGCAGGTGTGGTACGCGTCGTCTGCTGGGCTTGCGGACTCGTCTGCGTTGTGGGCGTTGCGCAAGCGGGCGTTGGCTGGCGCTGGTGGCCGGCTGGCGTACGTCGAACACACCGCTGAAGACGTGTCGTTGGACGAGTCTGGCCGGGTGGTGTCGGTGCCGATCGACGTGTCGGATCGGCGGCTGGTCGCGAAGGCGAACCCGGCGTACGGCACCCGTATCTCGGTCGACTACATCGAGGCCGAGCACGCAGCTATGGGCGACGCCAAGTTCGCCCGTGAACGCCTCGGCGTGTGGGATCCGTTGGCTGCCGATGTCGAGGCTGCACCGGCGAAGATCCCTGCGGACGCCTGGTTGGCGACGGTTGTTCCTGAGCGTGCACCGGCTGCTGGTCGCATGGCGATCGGTTGGGCGGTGAGTCGTGACGGCGAGTGGTCGTCGATCGCCCTGGGCGACGGCACGATCGCTGACCCGTATGTGGTGGTGGTCGAGCATCGGCGTGGTGTCGGCTGGTTGCCGCAACGCCTGGTCGAGCTGGTCGAGCGGTGGGATCCGATCGTGGTCGGGTGGAACAACGCTGGTGCTGCTGCGGCCCAGTCGGGCGCAGTGCTCGAGGCGTTCCGTGTTGCGGGTGTGGACACGGGGTTGTTGTCGCCGGTGAACACCCAGGACTACAAGGCGGCGTGCGGCGGGTTCTTCACCGACGTCGTCGAGGGCCGGTTGTCGCGTCCTGATGGGCAGGGCCCGTTGGATGTGGCGGTCGGTGAAGCGTCGGAACGTGTGCTGGGGGATGCGTGGGCGTGGGATGTCCGTAACGCGACGGTGCCGATCTCGCCGTTGGAAGCGGTGACGGTCGCACGGTTCTTGTTGCCGACCGAAGTCCCTGTTGCTGCGCCCGTGTTCGCCTACTGATGACTGGAGGCGCTGTGCGCCGCAACGTGACCGCTGCGGTTGTGCAGCTTGTGGGGATCGTGATGGTGGTGGCCGGTGCGTTCGCTGTGGCGTGGCCGGTCGGTGTCGCTGCTGTGGGTGTCGTCGTGTTGCTGCTGGGGTTGGACCTCGAGAGTGGTGACAGCTGATGTTCGGCGGGTTGTTGCGCCGGGAGCAGCGCGAGATTTCTGCCGACGAGGTGATCGCCCTGGTGAACCAGCGGCGTCTCGGCGGCATGAAGGGGTTTTCGAAGTCGGTCGATGAGGGCACAGCGATGCGGCACAGCGCCGTGTGGGCGTGTGTCCGGTTGATCGCCGGCGTCGGGTCGACGTTGCCGATCGACGCCTACCGGATGGTCGGCGGTGAATCGGTGCCGACACCGGCCGCAGGCGTGCTGGTCGACCCGTCGGTCGATGTGTCGCCGTCGGTGTGGCGATACCAGATGTGGTCGTCGCTGTTGACTGCCGGCAACGCGTACGGGCTGATCACCGAGTTCACGCCGTCGGGGTTCCCGCGACGAGTCGACATGCTGAACCCGGCTGCGGTGTCGTGGTCCGACGAGTCGGGCGTGTGGGTGTGCAAGATCGACGGGCAGCAGGTGGACCGCTGGCCGAACGGCCGGTTGTGGCACACCGCGATCTTCGTGCCTGGCGGGCAGCCGTTCGGTCTGTCGCCGATCAAGTACGCGGCCAGGTCGATCAACGCCGGGCTCGAGGCCGAGAAGTTCGGCGGCGAGTTCTTCACCGGTGGCGGGCATCCGTCGTCGATCATCTACAGCGAACAGAACTTGACGGCCGAACAGGCTGCGGGCGCGAAGGATGCGTTCGTGCGGGCGACTGCTGGGCGTGAGCCGGCGGTGTTCGGTGCCGGGCTGCGGCACGAACAGATCCAGATCAACCCGACGGACTCGCAGTTCCTGGACTCGCAGCGGTTCACTGTCGAGCAGATCGCACGGATCTACGGGGTGTTCCCCGAGATGATCGGCGCAGCGACGTCGGGTTCGTCGGTGACGTACGCGAATCGTGAGCAGCGTGCCGCTGACTGGTTGACGTACGGCTTGTTGCCGTACCTGGTGCCGGTCGAGGAGGCGTTGTCGTCGTTGTTGCCACGCCCGCAGCGGGTGCGGGCGAACGTGTCTGCGGTGCTGCGGTCGGATCTGTCGACCCGTTACCAGTCGTACCAGACCGCGTTGGCGGCCGGGTTCTTGACCGTCGACGAGGTGCGAGCCCTCGAGGATCTCGAACCGCTGCCCGAGTCGTCGCCGGCGGCACCAATGCCTGACGCCGTCCCGTCCCCCACGGAGTTCCCATGACCGAGTACCGACGAACCGACGACGGCGTCGAAGTTCCCGAGCGGGAATCACGGGCCGTGTCCGGTCTCGAGCTGCGTTCCGCCGACGACGGCGCACCGGTGTTGACCGGCTACGCCCTGGTGTACGACACCCGCTACGACATCGGCGACCCCGAGCGCAACGGGTTCACCGAGATGATCGCCCGTGGCGCAGCCACGAAGTCGGCCCGAGAGGCCGACGTGCGACTGCTGGTGAACCACGACGGCGTGCCGATCGCCCGCACGAAGTCCGGCACGATGACCCTCGAGTCCGACGACATCGGCCTGCGCGTGCGCGCCGAACTCGACCCGGCGAACCCGGTGGTCGCCGAGCTGCGCTCCGCGATGGACCGCGGTGACATGGACGAGATGTCGTTCGCGTTCCGTGCGATCAACGACGAATGGTCCTCCGACTATCGGGAACGCACCATCCGTGAAGTGAAGCTGTTCGACGTGTCCGTGGTGACGTTCCCTGCGAACCCTGCGACCGTCGCCCAACTCCGAGACTCGACCGAACCGGTCGAGTCGACCACGACCGAGCCGTCCGGTCGTTCCCTCGCGCTGGCACGACGCCAGTACGAGGCGCTGCACATCTGAGCAGCACCACCTGGCCGAGCCTGCCGCCGTCACCGACGCCGCCCCCGTCACGGGGAACCACGTCGGTGACACGTCGCGCACACCCGGTGAACCCCCAACCACCCCCCATGAACCTGGAGGTTCCCCCATGCTGGAGCAGATCCGCTCCCTGATCGCGGCTGCGCTCACCGAGCGCGACGCCGCCGACGAGGCCGTCAAGGCGATCCTCGCCGTCGCAGAGACCGAGGGTCGCGGCACCCTGACCGACGACGAGACCGCAGCGTTCGACGAGAAGCGCGGCACCCTCGCGAAGCTCGACGAGAAGATCGGCGAGCTGCGTCAGCGCGAAGCCGACCTGGTCGCCCTCGACGAGTCCCGCGCCGCCGCCGACGAGACCCGCAAGGCGCTCGGCGTGCAGACCGCGGTCGTGCAGGTCCGCTCCGAGGAGCGCACCTACCGGCCCGACGGCGAGCACAACTTCATCCGTGACGCCTACCGCGCCCAGTTCCAGAACGACGCCGAGGCACGCGATCGCGTGCACCGGGCCCGTGACGAGGAGCTCGCCGAGTACCGGTCCACGACCGGCAACTTCGGTGGCCTCGTCGTGCCGCAGTTCCTCAACGACCAGTTCGCTGCGGTGCTGCGTTCGGGGCGTCCGTTCCTGAACAACGTCACCGCCGTGCCGCTGCCCGAGGCCGGCATGACCCTGACGATCCCCCGTGGCGCGACCGGCTCGACCGTCGCGGCGCAGGAGACGCAGAACACCACCGTGTCGAACACGACGTTCACCGAGTCCGACCTGACCGTGCCGATCCGCACTTTTGCGGGCACTCAAATCACGTCGCGCCAGTCGGTGGACCGTGGCGACGGCATCGCCAACATCTTGCTGCAGGACCTGTACGCCGACTACGCCACGAAGGTCAACGTGTCCGCCATCGGCGGCGCCGGCACCGGCGGTGGCCACTTCGGTGTGCTGAACACGACCTCGGTGCAGACCGCAGCGTGGACCGGCACCACCGGTGCGTCGCTCGTCGCCGCAGTCCACAACGGCCTCGGCAGGATCAACACCAGCCGGTTCGCCGCAGCGGACCTGATCGTGATGCACCCCCGCCGCTGGGCGTGGCTGTGCGCACAGTCGGACACCTCCGGTCGTCCGCTCGTCGAGATCCGTGGCTACACCGGTGACAACGTCGTCGCCGCCGGCGCTGCTGCCGGCTACGGCGTGGTCGGTTCGGTGGCCGGTGTGCCGGTCGTGACCGACGCCGGCGTGCCGATCACCCTCGGCGCCAGCACCGACGAAGACAGAATCATCCTCACACGGCGACAGGACAACCTCTTTCTCGAGGACGCCGGCGCTCCCGTCGGGTTCACCTTCGAGGAGGTGCTCGGCGACCAGCTGTCGGTGCGCATGGTCGTTTTTGGCTACTCGGCGTTCACAGCAGGGCGTGCTCCGGTCGGCACTTGCGTTTTGCAGGGCACTGGATTCAAGCAAATTCTCAGCTGACCTTGCTGACCCCCACGCGGGACCGGCCTCGCTTGACGGCTCGAGGTCGGTCCCGCACCGCCGTCACCCCCATCCCCATGCCGTCAGGGAGCTGTCATGCCGTCAAACGACCATCCAGGTCGTGTCCTGCTCGCGTTCCCGAGCACCGGACACGACATCTCGACGCGGTTCCTGCGCTCGATGTGGGAACTCGACCTGTTCGACCGCCAGCGCGGTTTGCAGGCCTGGGAGGCGCTCGGCGAGCCCGAGCACCCCAACCCCGTCGAGCTGCGGATCCTGCACAACTACGTCGCCATCGAAGCCACGGCGAACCTCGCGAAGGCGCGGAACCGCCTGGTCGACGAGTTCCTCCACAACCCCGACCACGAGGCGTGCGAGTGGTTGTGGTTCTGCGACACCGACATGGTCTACGAGCCGGACCTGTTGCACCGCCTCGTCGCACGGGCGATCCAGTTCGACGTGAAGGTCCTCGGCGCCCTGTGCGTCATCATCACCGCCGAGGGTCCGTTGCCGACGATGTTCGTCGATGACCCCAACACGATCACCCAGGTCATGTTGGACTGGGAACCGAACCAGATCGCCGAGGTCGCAGCGACCGGCACCGGCTGCCTGCTGGTTCACCGCAGCGTCCTTCAGGACATGCTCGACCGGTCGGGCGGGTCGAAGAACTGTTGGTTCGGGTTCGACATCCGCACCGGTGAGAGCGGCACCGAATGGGCGCTCGGCGAGGACGTGTCGTTCTGCCTGCGGCTGCGTGAAGCCGGCCACAAGGTCTACGTCGACACCACCGCCCAGGTCGGCCACCACAAGGGCGTGAAGGTCTGGTGGCCGCAGGCCACGAAGGACACGCCGGCGCAGATCACGCAGCCGAACAAGACCGTCGACGAGAACGCTCATGCGTGAACTGTTCGCCGACATCCTCGAGCCCGTCACCACACGCGACGCCGACACGCCCCGTGTCGAGGTCGACACGATCAGTCTGCTGGTCCCGACACGGCAGCGACCGGCACAGCTCGAGCGGTTCATGCGCTCGGCGGTCGAGTTCGCCGAACGCCCCGACGCCGTCGAGTTCGTCGTGTACGTCGACCGTGACGACAACAGCTACGACGAGTTCGCCTGGCCCGACCGGACCGTCGTCGCCGCCGGTGACCGCATCACCTTGTCTGAATGCTGGAACCGGTGCCACGCCGCAGCCGCCGGCCCGATCTTCGGGCACATGGGCGACGACATCGTGTTTCGCACACCGAGCTGGGACCGCATCGTGCGCGACGTGTTCGACGCCTGCGAGGACCGGATCGTGTTCGTCCACGGTGCCGACGGCATCCAGAACGACCGACTCGGCACCCACGGGTTCCTGCACGCACGCTGGGTCGACACGCTCGGCTACTTCGTGCCGCCGTACTTCTCGTCGGACTTCAACGACACCTGGTTGACCGAGGTCGCCGACCGGATCGGTCGACGGGTCTACGTCCCCAACCTGTTGACCGAGCACCTGCACTTCAGTGTCGGTAAAGCCGAGATCGACCAGAATACTGTCGATCGGCTGGTCCGACATCAGGCCGACGGGGTCGCCGACCGGTACGCCGAGCTGCGCGACGAACGCGCTGCGGATGCTGAGAAGCTCGCGGCGGTGATCGGCGGTCGGTCATGAGGGTCGGTTTCATCGGACTCGGCAAGCTCGGCCTGCCCGTCGCCCTCGCCGTGGAGTCCCAGGGGCACGAGGTGGTCGGCTACGACACCGACACCGCCGTCAGGGGCTACGTCGACGCGAAGTGGATCCCGTACCAGGAGGTCGGCGTCGCCGAGCTGCTCGAGTCCACCCGGCTCGTCGTCGGCGACGACCCCGGCATCGTCACCGACTGCGACATCGTGTTCGTCGCCGTGCAGACCCCCCACGATTCCCGCTACGAGGGCGTGGACCGGTTGCCCGAGGAGCGGGTCGACTTCGACTACAGCCACCTCGTCGCCGCTTGCAGGTCGGTGTTCGACCGCCTGACCCGACCGACGGTGGTGGCGGTCATCTCGACGGTGCTGCCCGGCACCATCGACCGTGAGATCCGCCCGTACCTGAACGACCACGTCAGGCTCGTCTACACGCCGCAGTTCATCGCGATGGGCACCGTCGTGGGCGACTTCCTGAACCCCGAGTTCACGCTGATCGGTGTCGACGACGTCGAGGCCGCCGACACGATGGAACAGTTCTTCCATCAGATGACAGGCCGGCCGGTGTTCCGCACCGACGTCGCCACCGCCGAAGGCATCAAGGTCTTCTACAACACGTTCATCACCGCCAAGACGGTGCTCGGCAACCTCTACGGCGAACTGGCCGAGAAGTGCGGCATGGACGTCGATGACATCCACGCCGCGCTGTCGATGGCCGACCAGCGGCTCATGTCGCCGAAGTACCTGAGGGCCGGCGTCGGCGACGGCGGCGGCTGTCACCCACGGGACAACATCGCACTGTCGTGGCTCGCCCGTGAGCACGACGTGAGCTTCGACCTGTTCGAGGCGCTGATGGTGGCCCGTGAGAACCACATGGCGTGGATCGCTCACGAGGCCATCGCCGAACACGACCGCACCGGCATGCCGATCGTGGTGTGGGGCCAGGCGTTCAAGCCCGGCACGAACATCACGACCGGTTCCCCTGCCAGGCTGCTGGTGAACATCCTCGCCGAGGAGTTCATCACGCCGCACGTCTGGGATCCGCACGTCCCGGTGCGCAACATCGGCGCTACCCCGTTGGGCCCGTCGGTCATCGTGATCGCCACCGACCACGGCGACTGGCCCCCGGCCCCGGTCGGCTCGGTGGTGATCGACCCGTTCGGCACCTACCCCGACGTGCCGTCGGTCAGGGTGCGCCGGCTGGGCCGGCGAAGCTCGCAGTGATCGACCTCACCGTCGTCACCGCCACACTCCCCGAACGTGTCGACATGCTCCACGAGCTGCGTCAGAGCTTGGCGATGCAAACGGTGCGTCCCCGCTGGGTCGTCGCCACCGACTGGCACAAGGTCGGACCGTCGAAGGTCATCAACGAGCTCGTCGACGAGGTCGACACGACGTGGTTGTTCCGCTGCGACGACGACGACCTGTTCGACCCCGAGCACTTCGCGACGATCGCCGCCCACCTGAACGACGACCACGACATCGTCTACACCTGGCCGAGGGTCGACCCGCCGGGCTGGATCGGTGAGGACGGCTTGCAGTTCGTCGCACCGCTCGAGCTGCTGCGCGAAGCCAACTTCATTGCGTCCGCAGCAGCGATCCGTGTGTCGCTGTGGCGTCACCTCGGCGGGTATCGGGCGGTGCACAACGAAGACCACGACCTGTGGGTGCGAGCGCTTGACGCCGGCGCACGGTTCCTGTGCGTGCCCCAAGTGACGTGGACCTACCGGCTGGGCAACTGGCCGCACCTGAGCGAGCCGGAGGACTGGCGACGATGATCACCAACGGCTACCTCGAAGCGAACGACGCACAGGAGTACATCGGCCGACAGTTCGCCGATGCCACCGGGGTGCTCGACGACCTCGTCACCGTGGCGTCTCGCAGCATCGACCGGCACTGCGGCCGGCACTTCTACACCGTGACCGCCACCCGCCTGTTCGACACCCGTGACGGCTACACGATCGACCTCGGCCCGTACAACGACCTGGTGTCAGTGACGACGTTGAAGTCCGACACGGGCGGCGACGGCGTGTACGACACGACCTGGGGTGCGTCCGCCTACCAGCTGCTCCCCGCCGGCGCCACGACCCGTGCGCCGGTCGCGACGCCGTACACGCACATCAAGCTGCTCGGCGGCAACACGTTCGACACGGCGGTCCCGTCGGGCCGCAAAGGCCTCATCGAGATCGTCGGTGTGTGGGGCTGGCCGACCACACCGCCGATCGAGATCCGTCAGGCGTGCCGGCTGATCGTGCACGAACTCGCGAAGTTGCAGGACGCCCCGTTCGGCATGTTGGGATCCGCCGAGTTCGGCATGTCGCGCATCCCTGGACAGAAGCAGCGTCACGTCCGCGATCTGCTCGGCCCGTTCGTGCATCCCGGCCACGTCGGCATCGGCTGATGGCAACAAACGAAACGGTGCGCCGCGTCGTGTTCGACGCACTCGACCTCCCCGGTGTGCACCGCTACCCGTATCCGCCCGAGTCGGTCCAGGTGCCCGCAGCGATCGTCGCCGGCTTGGAGATCGACCGCACCACCTTCGACGGTGCCCGCACCGTCGGTGTCACCGTGCTCATCGTTGCGTCACATTCCGACGCATCACAGGTCGCCGTGCTCGACGAACTGTTGGACCCGACCGGTGAACGCTCAGCGCTCGCAGCGCTCGAGGTCGTGTCCGACGTCGACGGTGTGTCACTCGCGTGGAACAGCGTGTCGGGCTACGGCGAAGTGATGTGGGGCGGCGTGTCGTACTACGGGGCTGCGATCACGTTGACGGCGTTCACCTGATGGGCACGTCACGCAACGTCGCGCAGTTGCGAGCCAAAACCGAACTGACCGCCAAGGTGATCACCGGCGGCAACCGTGACGCCACCGCAGCTGCCGCTGATGTGTACAAGGCGAACGTGTTGCGGACCGGTCGCCGCGACTCCGGCGGCGACCTGCGCCTGTCACGCTGGGGTCGACGCGGACTCAAGCTGAACGCCGGCTACGACCTCGACGGCACGATCGTCGCGACAGCAACGCTGCGACCCAGGCCGATGGGCCCGTGGAAGGTCCTCGAGTACGGCGCACGGCCACACGTCATCGTCGCCGGCCTGACCCGCCGGCAAGGCCAGGCGCTCGCCCTGTTCTCGTTCATGGCCGGCGGCGCAGGATCGTTCGACCTCGGTGAACTCGCCGGCATCGCTCAGGGGAACCGGAACAACCGGCGCACCACCAGAAGCCAGGCTCGGGCGAGGGCGTTGACGATCGGTGAGAACCGGCGTCCGTTCGCGAACCATCCCGGTGTCACCGGCAAGAACACGTTCAGCGACGGGATCGCACGCGGCACCAAGGGTGCTGTCAGCGCGACCCGCAAGGAGCACGCCAAGAACATCGCCGAGGTGTGGCGCTGATGCCGAGGGCGCTGGTGGTGCATCCCGGTCCCGATTTCTCGGTCGCCGACGTGTTCCGTGGTTGGTGCCGTGGGTTCACCGAACTCGGCTGGGACGTCATGCCCTACAACCTGGGCGACCGGATGACGTGGGCGAGCTTCGCGCATCTCGCAGCGCAGAACGGCGACTACATCCCGGCGTTCCCCGAGATCGAGGACATCTACAGCTTCGCCGTGTCGGGCCTGTCCCGCTCGGCGTTCTACTGGTGGCCCGACGTGGTCGTGTTCGTGTCGGGGTTCGTGCTCGACGCCGAGTTCCTCAAGGTGCTGCGGGCTCGCAACATGGCCACGGCGTGCGTGTTCACGGAGTCGCCCTACGAGGAGACCCACCAGCTCGAGATCGCCGCAGCGTTCGACGCCGTGGCGCTCAACGACCCGATGAACCTGGACCGCTACCGGGGTGTCACCGAGGCGATCTACACCCCGCACGCCTACGACCCCGTCGTGCACCATCCGGGCCCGTCGTCGCACCGTTCCGACTGCGTGTTCGTCGGCACCGGCTACCCGTCACGCCAGGAGTTCCTCAAGCGGGTCGACTGGTCGGGCGTCGACCTGGCGCTCGCCGGGGCGTGGGACAAGGCCGACCCCGAGTTGCAGCGCTACGTCGTGCACGACCTCGAGGACTGCATCGACAACGACGACACCGCCGAGCTGTACCGCGGTGCCGCAACAGCGTTCAACCTGTACAGGGCTGAGAACAACGGCGACGTCGTCGACAGCGGCGACGGCTGGGCGATGGGCCCACGCGAAGTCGAGTTGGCCGCCTGTGGCACCTGGTTCGCCCGTCAGTCCCGACCGGAGTCCGACGAGACGTTCCCGATGCTGCCGACGTTCTCGTCGCCCGAGGAGCTGGGCGACCAGGTGCGCTGGGCGCTCGCCCACCCCGATGAGACCGCGGCAGCTGCGACTGCTGCACGGGCCGCGATCGCGGACCGCACGTTCCCCAACAACGTCGCAGCGCTCCTCCGAGCGCTCGACATGTGATCACCCCCAACACCAAGGAGGCCGACCATGGCCGCACCCATCTCCGGCCGTCGAGGCCGGATCTACATCGACGTGTCCGTGGCAGGCACCGGCGCAGCCGTGCCGATCGCGAACCTGAACTCGTGGTCGCTGAACCGCACCACCGACAAGATCGAGACCACCGCGTTCCTCGACGGCTCGAAGACCTACGTCGTCGGCCTGCCCGACGCCCAGGGTGACTTCTCCGGCTTCTGGGACACCGACGGTGCGCAGTACAAGGTGTCCGAGTCGATCGACGGCGGGCGCAAGTTCTACCAGTACGTCGCGGACGACACGACGAAGTACTGGTTCGGCAAGGCACACTTCGACGTGTCGGTGTCGGCCTCCGTGGGCGGCGCCGTCGAGGTGTCCGGCTCATGGGCCGCAGCCGAGACGATCCGCACCCAGGGCATCTGACCGATGCCTGAAGCCGTCACAGAATGGGCAGTCGACACACCAGGGGGTCAGGTCCGTCTCGGCGACCTGACCCTCGACGCCCTCGTCGCCTTGGAAGAACAGGCCAGCGAGGAATGGTGGCGCATCATCGCGCACCCGTACCGCTCAGCGAAGATCGCGAAGCTCGTGTACGCCGCAGCGTGTGAACACAACGGGTGCGAACCAGCGAAGCTCACGGTGCGCACCCTGACCGACGTGTTCGTCCAGGTGCCCGAGGATCTGCCCGACATGTTCGAGGGCGGCGTCCCAAAAGCGGAGGACGGAGCACCGACCAGTGGGTCGCCTGGTTCGCCCTCCGGTTCGGATGGACCCCCGACCAGGTCCGACGACTGACCCATCGCGAGATGCGGTTGTTCAACGAAGTGATGGGCTCCGCCGACCTGGCGCGTGCCGCAGCGACCCAGAGGTGATGTAGGTGGCCCTGCTCGAGCGCCTAGAGATGCTCATCACCGCTGACGGCAAAGCGGCGCGTCGCGAGTTCGAGCAGATCGGCAAGACCGCCGACAAGGAACTCGGCAAGGCCGAGGACCGCATCGGTCGTACTGCGAATCGCATGCAGTCCCTCGGGACCGGCGTTGCGATCGGCGGCGCGATCGTCGTTGGTGGTCTCGGCCTGTTGGCGAAAGCTGCCGACGACGCGAACGTTCAGGTTCTCAAGCTCGAGAACTCGATCAAGAACAGCGACCAGGCGTTCCGCAACAACGGCAAGTCGTTGCAGGACCTGGCTGGTGACCTCCAGAAGGTGACCGCTGCGGACGCCGACGCTGTGGTTGGTGCGCAGTCGGTGCTGGTTCAGTTCGGGTTGACCGAATCGCAGATCCTGCGGTTGACGCCCCTCGTCGTGGACCTGTCGCGCAAGATGGGTGTCGACATGGAAGCCGCAGGTCGGGCGGTTGCCCGGTCGGTTGACGGGTCCGCCGGTGCGTTGAAGCGCATGGGCATCAGTGTCGACGAAGCAGAGTTCGCCACTGATTCGTTCCAGGCGACGTTCGACGCGTTGAACCAGACGGTCGGCGGGTTCGCCCGCCAGGAGGGCAAGACGTTCTCCGGCCAGTTGGAGATCCTGAAGAACAACGTCGGTGACCTCGGCGAAGCGGTCGGCACCGGTGCTGCCGGGGTGCTCGGCTCGCTCGCCGGCCAGGCTGCTGGGGCTGCTGGCGCGTTGAACGAACTCAATCCAGGGATCCTCACCGCCGTCGGCGGGCTCGCGACGACCGGTGGTCTGGTTGCGACCGTCGGCGGCGGTTTCGCTGTTGCCGCCGGCAAGATCACCGAAATGCGCGAGCAGCTGGTGCGCACCGGTGAGGACGGCAAGAGGAGCTTGACGAACGTCGGGAAGGCAGCCGCTGGTATCGCTGTCGTCGGCGCGATCGCCGGGATCGTCACGACCGTCGCCGAGGTCGCCAACCAGGTCAACGACATCGACTCGAAGCTCGCCACCGCCACCGACAAGTTCCGAGGGTCGCTCAAGGGCACCGACGCCGAACTCGGCGCAGCGTTCGCGTCGCTCGTCGAGGTCGAGGACAAGTCCGCCGAGTTCGCCGGGATCTGGCAGGGCTTCGGTGCAGAGGTGCAGCTCGGCGGCTTCAAGGCCGACATCGAAGAGGTCAACAAGGCGTTCGACGAGACGCTGGACACGTTCGGCCCTGACGTCGCGCAACGTATCGTGCGTGACCTCCAACGACAGAACGACGCGCTCGACGAGAACAGCGACCAGTACCGCGAGAACGCACGGTTCATCGAGGGGTCGCAGCGCAAGATCAACGCCCGACGCGAAGCGATCCTCGAAGCGACCGTCGCCGACAAGGCCGCGACCCGAGAGCAGCAGCGTGCGATCGCCGTCGAGGAGAGTCGGCAGGCAACCCTCGAAGGGATCACCGAGTCAGTTCGCCTGTACGCCGAATCGGTCGATCGACTGACTGGCGAGTTCGACGCCAACACCGCCCAGGCGAACGCCTTCGGTGAGGCGCTGGAGAAGACGACCAACATCGACGGCGCGACCTCCGCTGCGATCACCGCCGGCGAGGGGTTCGCCGGGCTGAAGGAATCCATCGGCGCGCTGCCCGACGAACTCGACCTGGCCGGCATCGCGCTGGGCAACTACGGCGAGGAAGCGCTCGACGCCATCGGTGACCTGGAGTCCTACGGCGCTGCCGCCGGCGGGTTCCTCGAGCAGATGATCCAGTCCGGCGCCAGTGACGAGATGGTCACGGCGATGGCGTCGAAGTTCCGTGACCAGCTCGTCACGGCATTGCAGAACGCCGGCATCCCCGAGGACCAGGTGGCGCAGTACCTCGGTCTCGCCGGCCTGAGCGAGGAGCAGATCGCCATCTCGTTGGTGATCGCCAACGTCGAGCAGGCGCTGGAGGAGCTTCGCACCCGACTGGGCCTGTTCCAGACCGAGATCGACGACGCACCGCTCGAGCTGCGTACCGTCATCCGCGACCTGATCGACGCCGGTGAGATCGAGAAGGCCAACAAGCTCATCGACCTGTACACGATCGCCCTGTCGGGCAACCCGGTGCAGATCGCCGCAGCGCTGGAGGCCGACCCCGAGGGCACGATGATCGCCCTCCAGCAGCTCCAGTTCCTCGTCGCTGCCGGTGTCGAGCTGCCGGCGTCGCTGTCGTTCCCGACGCCGTTCAAGGACTTCGAGTCGTACCTGGAATGGGTCATCGCGAACGGCCAGAACGCCGACCCGACGATTGCGGTCGACGGTGACCTCGACCCCGCCGACCGGGCCGCTAACGGGTTCCGCTCCGACGTCGCCAACGAGCCTGCCGAGATGGAGTTGGAACTCGACACCGACGCAGCGCAGGCCGCGTACGACGAGTTCGCCCGCCGCAACAACCTGCCGCCACTGAACCTCGGCGCGGCTGCCCCAGCGCCTCCCCGTCGGGCGCCGGACCTCAACCTGCCGGTGTTCCGCGGAAACCGGGCGACGGGTGGGCCGACGATGGCCGGGCAGCTCTACGGCGTCAACGAGGTCGGCGCAGAGATGTTCGTGCCGAACACGCCGGGCTTCGTGATGGATCACTCCGAGTCACGCGCCCTCATCGAAGGTGTCCGCCGGCTGCTCGCCGCCCCCCAGGCCGGCGGCGACACCATCAACATCTACGAGACAGCCGGCCCGAGGCAGACCGCCGAGGAGTTGATCCGGTCGAAGTCCGCGAACCGGTTCCTGGCAGGTGTGGCGTGAGTTTCACGATTGCATCGACCCTGCAGTTCCCGAACAACGGCGTGAAGGTCCGCAACGAGTGGGTGTTGTGGCAGGCCGGCCAGCAGCGTGGCGGTGACGTGACGTTGCCGGGTGTGAACGGGCTGCTGCCGAGGCGTCGCTACCTGACCGCAACGACGCACACGCTCGAGCTGATCATCTCGGGCACCGCCGTGTACACCGGTTCGCCGTCGGGAACGCCGGCGGTGAACTTGCAGACGAACATCTTGTGGTTGCGCGACACGGTGTGTGAACCGACCGGCACGACCGACGGCACGAAGACGATCTCGGTGACGATGCCGACCGGCACACTCACCGGGACGGTGCACGTCCTCGGGTTCCGGCTCGGCAGGGTCGCTGAGCACGCCCGCTGGGCGTTCGCGACGATGGACCTGAGCATCCCTGCGGGCGAACTCGCCTACACGCCATGAGCGCCACCCCAGGGTCGCTGCGCATCTACAACCGGGCGAACACGACCCTGCTGTCCAATCTGGACCGGACGGTGTCGGGCCGGGTGTGGGGCCCGATGGAAGCGTCGGCCCAGGACCGGTTGAACCGGGTGGGGTCGGCGTCGGTGACGGTGCCGTTCGATCATCCGTCGGCGGCCGACATCGTCGGCGGCAACGTCGTGCGCATGTACCAGGACTCGACCTGTGTCTACGCCTGGACGATCACCCAGGTGCGTGTCGTCGAGATCGACGACGAGCCCGGCAAGGTGATCGTGGCGTCGGGTGTCGGCCTGTTGGGCCGCTGGTCCGAGGCGCTGGTCGAGCCGTGGAACGCCAACGAGGGCCGGCCCGTGTCACTCGACCGGATCTGGAACTGGGCGTCGCCGGAGCTGTCGACGACCGGCTGGTCCTCGACGGTGTACGACCAGACGTGGTCGAACTCGCAGTGGCCGCGACTGCCCGAGGCGTGGCCCAAGACGAACTCGCCGGCGACGTCGTGGATCTGGTCGCGCACCGAAGCCAACGTGCAACCGACCGGCACGTCGCTGTTCCGACGGGCCCGCACGTTCTCCTCAGCAGCGACCGTGGCGATCTTCGTTGCTGCGAACTCGACGTTCGAGGCGTGGATCGACGGCGTCCTGCTCGAGCGGGAACCGAACCGCCAGCCGGACCGCACCGGCTACGAGAAGACCCGCCGCTACGTCGTCGCGGTCGGCACCGGGGTGCACGACTTCGCGTTCGGTGTGGAGAACTGGGGCGGTTCGATCTCGGACAACCCCGCCGGCCTGGCGGTGTCGGTGTGGACCGTCGAGTCCGACGAGCTGAACACGATCCTGTTCACCACCAGAGCAGCCGACGGCGACTGGAAGACCAAGGACTACCCGAACCCGTACCCCGGCTGGACCGCCATTCAGATACTTCAGATGTGTCTCGACGAGGCCCAGGCGCGCGACGAGCTGCTCGGCTGGACGATCAACGACAACGGCCAGAGCTACGCCGAGATCGAAGAGTTCGCCGTGCGGGTCGGCGACCCGTTGACCAAGGTGATCGACGCCCTCGCCGCCACCTACATCGACATCGAAGCGGATCCGACCGGTCGTGTCCTGCGGGTGTGGCCGAAGTCGGTCGGGCTCGGATCGGCCACAGCGGTCGACCTCGACCCCGGCGTGAACGTGTCGTTCCTGTCGCGCACCACGTCGGACGAGATCACCAACGCCGTGCTCGGTGTGTGGAACGAGGGCGTGCGGTGGCGCACCAGAGCATTCTCGATCGCTGCGAACGGCCGTCGCACCGGCACCCTCGTCGCCGGCCAGGTCGGCAACCGTCGCGCGCTCGACCAGATCCTCGACGCCTACCTCGACGCCTACGCGCTGCCGATCACCTCGATCGCCGCCGAGGTCGTGCCGACCACCGGCGCTGTCGCCGGGGTCGACTTCGGTATCGGCGACACCGTGACACTCGACGGCGACACCGTGCGCTGCGTCGGGTTGACATGGCGACTCGAGGCCGACGGGTCGTTGCAGGCCCGACCCGAGTTCGACACGATCCTCGCTGTGCGCCAACAGGAGTCGATCCGCACCGTGGAACGGCTCACCGAAGCGTTCGACGCCCCCGCCACCGCAGGGATCATCGACCGTGACCTGTTGTTGAACACCGGCCTGGTCGGCACCGACACGGTCACCTGGTCGTGGTCCGGTCCAATCGACGACGCCAGGGATCCCGACAACCCGACCAACCCGTGGCAGCCGGTGCGTCTCGACAAGGCGCAGCGCATCTACCGGTTCGAGGTCGAGGTGCCCGCGGAGAACCTCGCAGCGTTCACCGGCACCACCACGATCGTCCTACTGAAGAACGGTTCGTCCATCTCCACCCTGTCGCTCGGTGACACCGACACCTACGTCGGCAACGACGTGTCGGTCACCCAGGTGATCCTGCCGAAGGACCTGCTCGAGGTGCAGTGCACCGCAGTCGGCGGGCACATCGACGGCGCGATCAGGGTGTTGACGGCGGACCCGGTGTGAAAGGGCTGTGATGCTCGCTCAGGTCCGTTCGATGCTGCTCGACATCGGCGTGACCGCCGGCACGTTCACGGCCGTCTCGGCCGCCGTGGCGGTGTTCTGGCGAACCCCGCCGGTGCGATGGTTCCGCCGCCACATCTCGGCGTCCTTCGGTGAGTGGACCCAGCACCAGGTCCTCGAGGCGAACAAGGAACACCACGCCCTGGTCAAGTACCACCTGGGCCCGAACGGCGACACGACCCCGGTGCACGTCCGGCTACAGAAGGTCGAAGCGGCGTTGAAGATGCCCTCGATCGACTGGAACGCCCCGTACGACGACATCGAGAAGCGCGGCCAGTGAGCACCCCCCGGTTCCCCGCCTACGACCGCGCCGCCCGTCGCTGCGCTGGAGGCCCGCAGCCCGGCGCACTCGCACTGATGGAGTGGGCCACCAAGGACTGGAACGAGGGCGGGATCTTCAACCTCGGCATCTACAACTGCCGCACCGTGCGAGGCTCGGCGCAGCGATCGGTGCACGGTGACGGTCGGGCGTGTGACTTCGGGTTTCCCCTAGTCGACGGCGCAGCGAACCCCGCCGGGTGGGACCTGGTGCGGCTACTGCTGCCGATGGTCGGCTCGCTGGGAATCCAGCAGATCATCTGGGACCGTCGGGTCTGGTCGGCAGCTCACCCGAACGGCGCGCCCTACACCGGCGTGTCGCCACACATCGACCACATTCATGCCGAGCTGACACGCGAGGCCGGCCAGATCCTGACGCGTGCCCGCATCAAGGCAACCGTCGCCGCCACCACCGACCGGCCCGTGGCCGGCGAGGAGGACATCATGGCAACCGCCCAGGAACTCGAGGCGATCGTGCGCAAGGTCGTCGCCGAGGAGAACAGCAAGACCCGCACCTGGATCCGCGAGGAGCTGGTCAGGGTCGTCAAGTCACTGGTCGCGGAGATCAGGAAGCGCTGATGGGCCTGCGCGACGAGGCGCGCGAGGCAACGGGCGGGGCTGGCCTGCCGTCCCGCCTCGAGCGCCTGCTCGACGCCCTCGACGGCGACGAGCGCGAGGCCGTCATCGACCTGGTGTGGCACGACGACGTCGGCGGCATCTCCAACCGGGCGATCGCCGATGTGCTGACGAAGCACTACGGCGACCGCTTCGGGACGTTCACGCTGCAAGGCATCCAGCGCCACCGCCAGAAGCCGCGACCGTGAGCCTGCGCGAAGAGGCCGAGGGCCACGACCGCGACGAGCGCCTCGCCGCCGCGCAGGCCCGACTCGTCACCGAACAGCGCCAGCACGCCTCGACCCGACGCGAGCTCGCACGCTCCCAGGAGCGCGCCGAGGAGCTCGGCGCACTGCTCGACCGCTACACCGCCGTGCATCCGGCCGACATGAAAGTCCCGAAGTGGACGACGAAGCGGGCGCGCAAGGGTGCGCACCATGCCACGGCGCTGCTCATGCTGTCCGACCTGCACCTCGACGAGGTGGTCGACCTCGCCGAGATGTCGGGACTCAACGAGTACAACCGTGAGATCGCCGAGCGCCGGCTCGAGCGGGTCATCGACGGCGCGGTCCGCCTCGCCACCGAGTACGTCAGCGGCGTGACATGGGACGGCATCTGCGTCGCACTGAACGGCGATCTACTCAGCGGCGACATTCACGAGGAGTTGGCCCGCACGAACGCGGCGCCGACGACGGCGTCGGTGACCTACTGGGTGCCGCGCCTCGCCGCTGCGCTGACACACCTCGCTGACGAGTTCGGTGCGGTGTTCGTGCCGTGCACCGACGGCAACCATGACCGCAGCTACCGCAAGATCCCGTCGAAGCAACGCGCCGAGTCGTCGTTCGCGTGGGTCATTCACAACTGGCTCGCCGACATGCTGCGCGACGACGAACGAATCAGCTTCAGCATCACGACGGCACCGGGCCAGTGCTACCCGATCTACGACACCGTGTTCCACCAGAGTCACGGCGACGCGTTCCGCAGCGCCGGCGGTGTCGGCGGCATCTACCCCTCGATGCTGAAGCACATACACCGCCTCGACGCCATGTGGGCGGCACAGGGCGTGGCCGTCGACGTGCACCTGTTTGGTCATTGGCATCAGTACCTGACCGGCCCGAACTTCATCGTGAACGGCTCGCTCAAGGGGTTCTGTGAATACTCGCGTGGCCTCGCGCTGCGCCCCGAGCCTGCCCGCCAGGCGCTCGCCGTGGTGACACCCGAGCGGGGCATCGTCCAGCAGATGCCCGTCTACGCCGACTAGGGCCGTCCGTGACGGCACGAACACCGAACCCGAAGGGGACCCGATGAACCTCACCGACGAACGCACCCGCGCCTACCTCTACCGGGTACTCCTCGCTGCGCTGCCGATCCTCACGTTCTACGGTGTCCTCACCGACGAAGCAGCACCGCTCGTCGCCGGCCTGATCGCCGCCGTGTTCGGCGCTGGCCTCGCTGCGAACAACACCTCCACGCAGGGCTGAACGGTGGTCCGCAACGACATGACGCCAGCCGAGGTGCCGTGGACGTGCACCCGTGGCGACACGACCACCGAGATCGAGTTCACACTCGAACGCAACGGGGCAGCGTGGAACGTCGATTCGGCGGTCGCCCAGGTGCGTCAACGGCGCAACCGCACCTCAACCCTCGTGCTCGCCCTCACCACGTCGGTCGCTGGTGCGGTCGTGTCGGTCGGTGACGGCGACAGCCTCGCCGCTGTCGACCCCGGCGTGTACTACTGGGACCTCGAGGTCGTCGATGGGACGGACCGGCTGACGATCTGCGGCGGCACGTTCCAGGTGCTCGACGACGTGACGTTGGAGGTCGGGCCGTGAGCGTGTCGCTGGTCGGTGACGGCCCGAGCATCACAGCGTCGGGGTCGGGGTCACAGATCACGATCTCGGTGACGGTCGGCCAGGGCGGCGGCGGCGGCGGGTTCGACGGTGTGCACAACGACCTGTCGGGCCGTTCCACATCGAACGCGCACCCGGCCTCGGCGATCTCAGGGCTCGCCGCGGTCGCCACCACCGGCGTGTACTCCGACCTGTCGGGTCGACCGACACTGGGCACGGCTGCGGCTGCGGACACCACAGCGTTCGCCACGTCCGCTCAGGGCAGCTTGGCGACGACGGCGGTGCAACCGGGCTCGCTCGCCGCTGTGGCCACCACCGGCCAGTACTCCGACCTGTCGGGCCGACCCACGCTCGCCGCTGTCGCGACCACGGGCCAGTACTCCGACCTGTCGGGTCGACCCACCTTGGCGCAGGTGGCGACGTCCGGCCAGTACTCCGACCTGTCGGGCACACCGACACTGGCCGCTGTCGCGACCACCGGCCAGTACTCCGACCTGTCCGGTCGACCGACCCTCGCTGCTGTGGCGACGTCCGGCCAGTACTCCGACCTGATCGGCGCGCCCGCTGCGTACACCGACGAACAGGCACGCGACGCGATCGGTGCCGCGCTCGTTGCGGGGACCGGCGTGTCGATCACGGTGTCGGACCCGTCCGACACGATCACGGTCGCGGTCACGAC
>Ga0208360_1000147_pt1 | contig 20867 bp, 22 predicted proteins | sample LakMenE27Jul10ns_FD_150739 | JGI IMG/M metagenome (GOLD analysis project Ga0208360, IMG submission 150739) | Freshwater microbial communities from Lake Mendota, WI - 27JUL2010 deep hole epilimnion ns (SPAdes) | ecosystem: Environmental > Aquatic > Freshwater > Lake > Epilimnion/Euphotic zone ...
GGCTTTACGGCTCAAATCAGCCGATTTCAGCACATTTTACCGCTTTCAACAGCTCAGATCAACTGCAGCGGAAGCGATCTTCCATTTTTCAGGAAGCCCTATTTGCAATGCGATTGATGCCGGCGCAAGAATAGGTAAGAACTTGCTGACGACCTCTAGCGTGTGGCGCCATCAGAAGAATTGAGAATGCGAGCCGGTATCACCGCCATATGCATGGCCCCGGTCAGGGCCCTGGCACGCCGGCTCGATGCCATTCAATCAACCACAGCATTGACACTGACACCCATGGGCGACTTCGCTCAGCTGAGTGATTCGGAGCTGCTTTTACGCCCAGGCAATCCCGCATTCTGGGAGGCCTATCCGGAAATGAACTTCCCCCGACACAAAGGATTCAGCCAAGAACTATCCCACGAAACTACCGCTGCACCTGTACCAAACTGCTGGCTATGGATATGTGAAAGCACGGCATGCCATTGTCCCCTCAAGCTTATCAATTCAGAACGTCCGTTATCCCGGCCCCCACATCGTTGCTCTGATCGATGGGCTCCGTCCCCTTGGCCAAAGCCATGGGCCTGCCTGCCCCTACCTATACCTTTCTAGGCTCGGGCGTGGTGAAGCCTCGCATCGAACATTGGTGAATGAGGAGAACCTCGTGGCCGCACTGGAGCGGATCGGCTATGTCGCCGTGGCGCCGGAAGCGCTGACACCGGCCGAGCATGTCGCACTCTTTGTCCAGGCCCGGGTGATTCTCGGACCGGTGGGTTCAGCCTTCGCGCTGCGTGGGCTGGCCGGCCCGGGCAGCAGCATCATAGAGATCCTGCCACCGCCAGCGGCCCATAGCTGGATCTACCGAAGTTCGGCCAACTTCAACCACCTCTACGGCTGCATCATGGCCGAAGTCATCCCGGAATCCCAACGGGATTTAGATCGTGATGGTATCCAAAGACCCGATTGCTTCTACAGCTACCAGGTCGACCACGACGCGGTGATCAGCATCGCGGAGCGGGCCATCGAACTGTCGCGCTGATCGGGCGCGCTGATCGGGCTTCAGCCCGCCCCCAAGGGGGAGCAGAGGCTCACCTTGAAGCTGGCGGAGGTGAGGGTCGCCACGGCCGATTCCCCATCGGCCACACAGAATTGGGCACCCAGGCGGACGTAGCGGCTCAACTGGTCGTCGAGAACCCGAGCCACAACCGGCACCCGAACCCCCACCTCCTCTTGGCCAGGTCGGTGCTGCAGCAGGCACTCCCGCAGCCGATGCTGGATCGCGATGTCGCCGGCTTGATCCGCTGGCAGCTCCACCACCAGGAAGCGCAGATCATCGATGCTGCGGCAGTCGTCGAGGATCAGCTGCACCCGTTCATCGCGGCGATCCACCGCCGCCCACACCAGCAGGCGGGCATCCAGCATCAGGTGATCGGCCAGGCGAGCAAACGCCTTGGGAAACACCACCGCCTCACAGCTGCCGGTGAGGTCCTCCAGCTGCAGCACCGCCATGCGGTCGCCCTTGCGGGTGTTGACCTGGCGCAGCTCGGCCACCATCGCCACCACGCTCACCTTGGCCTTATCCGCCTGCTCCTCCAGGCTGCCCAGGCCGATCGGGGCCAGCAGGTTCACCTGGCTGCCCAGCTGGCGCAGGGGGTGGTCGGAGATGTAGAAGCCCAGGAGCTCCTTCTCCAGCTTGAGCTTCTCCCGGGGCGGGTAGTCGGCCACCGGGGCGGCCTTCGGAGCGGTGGAGAGATCCGTGGTAACCACTGCGGAATCGGCGGCGGGGGCGGCGAACAGATCGAAGAGGTTGCCCTGGCCGCTGGCCCGGTCCTTCGCCCGGGAGGAGGCCCAGTCGAGGATCAGGTCAAGGTCGGCCATCAGCTGGGCCCGATTGGAGCTGGGGTCGAGGACATCGAGGGCGCCGCAGTGGATCAGCGATTCGATCGCGCGGCGGTTGAGCTGCTGGCCGCTGAGGCGGTCACAGAGGTCCGCAAGCGACTGGAATGATCCATCGCTGCGGCGTGTCTCGATCAGGGCCCGGATCGCTCCTTCACCGAGGTTGCGCACCGCCGAGAGGCCAAAGAGGATCCGTTCGCCAACGGGGGTGAAATCGATACCGGAGGCATTCACATCGGGGGGCATGACCTCGATGCCCATGGCACTGCAGTTGGCGATGTAGCGCTGCACCTTGTCGCTGGCGCCCGCGTTCACCGTGAGCAGGGCGGCCATGTAGGCCACCGGGTAGTGGGCCTTGAGGTAGGCCGTTTGATAGGTGACGGCCCCGTAGGCGGTGGAGTGGCTCTTGTTGAAGCAGTACTCGGCGAAAAGCACCATCTGCTCGAACAGCGCCTCGGCCACCTTCGCCTCCACGCCCCGTTCCGTGGCCCCTGTAACGAAGAGGCTCTGGTGCTTCTCCATTTCGCTCTTCTTCTTCTTGCCCATCGCCCGCCGCAGCAGGTCGGCCTCGCCAAGGGAATAGCCCGCCAGATCCTGGGCGATCTTCATGATCTGCTCCTGATAGACCATGATCCCGTAGGTCTCACTCAGGATCGGCTCGAGCTTGGCGTGGGCCACATCGATCCGCTCACGGCCGTGCTTGCGGTTGATGAATTTGGGGATCAGTCCGGCATCGAGCGGGCCGGGCCGGTAGAGGGCCAGAATCGAGGAGATGTCCTCCAGGGATGAGGGTTTGAGGTCGCGCACGATCTGGCGCATGCCGCTCGATTCGAGCTGAAAGATGCCCTCCAGATCACCGCGAGCCAACAGCGCATAGGTGCCCTCATCGCCGGCAGGCAGGGCATCGGGATCCACCCGCACACCACTGCTCTGCTCGACCAGATCGAGGGTCTTCTGGATCATCGTGAGGTTCTTAAGGCCGAGGAAGTCCATCTTCAGCAGCCCCATCGACTCCACGTCCTCCATGAAGTATTGGGTGATCACCTGGCCGTCGTTGTTGCGCTGCAGCGGCACCAGCTCATCGAGGGGATCGGCGGCGATCACCACCCCGGCGGCATGCACCCCGAAGGTCTTGTTGGTGCCTTCAATCCGCATCGCCAGATCCACCCAGTGCTTCACCTTTGGATCGCCCTCGTACTTCTCGCGGAACTCAGGATTGGGGGATTCGGCGCCGATCATCTCTTTCAGTTTGGCCGGCTTGCCGCGGGCTACTGGAATCAATTTGGCGAGGCGATCGGCTTCGCCATAGGGAATATCGAGCACGCGAGCCACATCCTTGAGCACCGCCTTGGAGGTCATGCGGTTGAAGGTGATGATCTGAGCCACCTTGTCTTCGCCGTAGCGCTGCGTCACGTAATCGATCACCTCGCCGCGGCGCTCAATGCAGAAGTCGGTATCAATATCCGGCATCGACTTGCGTTCCGGATTCAGGAAGCGCTCGAACAGCAGGCCGTGCTCCACCGGATCGATGTTGGTGATGCCCAGCGCCCAGGCCACCACCGAACCGGCCGCCGAGCCCCGGCCTGGCCCCACCGGGATGCCGTTGTCGCGGGCGAAGCGGATGTAGTCCCACACCACCAGGAAGTAGGTGGGGAAGCCCATCTGCTCCATCACCTGCAGCTCGAACTCCAGCCGCTCGCCGTAGGCCGGATCGAAGGCCTCGCTGGCCGCTAGGCCCAGGCGCTGGCGCAGGCCAGCCTGGGCGACCTCGGCCAGATAGGTCACGGCTGTGTGCCCCTCCGGAATCGGAAAGCGGGGCATCTGGTAACGGCCGAGGATGTCGTAGTCCTCCACCTTCTGGGCCACCCGGGCGGTGTTGGCCACCGCCTCGGCCACCAGCGCGGGTTCCAGGTGGTCGGCGAAGAGGCCGAGCATCTCGGCCTCGCTGCGGATGTACTCGGTGCCGGTGTAGCGAAGGCGCTTCTCGTCACTGATCAGCTTGCCGGTGAGCACGCAGAGCAGGGCGTCGTGGGCCTCCACATCACCCACGCTGAGGTAGTGGGCGTCGTTGGTGGCGATCAGCGGAATGCCCAGCTCGCTGCCGATGCGGGCCATCTCCACGTTCACGATGCGGTCCTCGATGCCGCCGTGGTCCTGGATCTCCAGGTAGAAGTCGGCGCCGAAGACCTCCTGATACCAGGCCGCCACGGAGCGGGCCACATCCGGGCGCCCCTTGAGAATCGCCTGGGGGATCTCACCGCCGAGGCAGGCGGTGGACACGATCAGACCCTCGCTGTACTGGCGCAGCAGCTGTTTGTCGATGCAGGCTCGCGCAAAGATGCCCCGGCCGCGCATGCCGCGCAGGTGGCTGATGCTGGTGAGCTTCACCAGATTGCGGTAGCCCACCCCATTTTTGGCCAGCACCACCAGGTGGTAGCGGCGCTCTTTTTTAGGCTGCGGATCCTCGATCGAGCCGTTGATCACATACATCTCATTGCCGATGATCGGCTTGATGCCGGCCTTATCGCAGAGCTTGAGCAGCTCGATGGCGCCGTACATCACGCCGTGATCGGTGAGGGCCAGGGCGGGCATGCCCAGCTCCACCGCCCGCTCCACCATCTGCGGCAACTGGCTGGCCCCATCGAGGAGGCTGTAGTCGCTGTGGTTGTGGAGCGGAACGAAGGCCAAGGGGGCGGGGATCAGGCAGCTTCAGGCTAGGGGAGGACGCAAGGGGCAGTGTGAAGAGGGAGCCAGGCGCCATCAGCACACCAGATCTGGGGGTGCAAGCCGCGGCTGCAACCTGAAAACGGCCACAAGATCAAGGAATCTGGGCTGGAATTCGGCGAGCCGGGCTCAGGCCACCAGTGCCGCCGCCGGTCGGCTCGCCATCACCTGGGCGTCCTGCTCATAGGCGTGGGCCACCTGGAGCAGCCTCTCCTCCTGCAGCACCCCGGTAATCAGTTGCAGCCCGATCGGCAGGCCCTCGGCATCGAAGCCGCAGGGCAGGCTGAGGGCCGGCAGGCCGGCCAGGTTGACCGGGATGGTGAGCAGGTCGGCCAGGTACATGGCCAAGGGGTCGTTGGTGTGGGCGCCGAAGCGGAAGGCGGTGGTGGGTGAGGTGGGGGTGAGCAGCACATCCACCGCCTCGAAGGCGCGATCGAAATCGCGGCGGATCAAGGTGCGCACCTGCTGGGCCTTGCGGTAAAAGGCGTCCACATAGCCGGCCGAGAGGGCGTAGGTGCCGATCAAAATCCGGCGCTGCACCTCGGCGCCGAAGCCCTCGGCCCGGCTGCGAGCGGTCATCGTGGCCAGGCTGTTGCCCCCTTCGGAGGTCTGGGCGCGGAATCCATACTTAACCCCGTCGTAGCGGGCCAGGTTGGCCGAGGCCTCCGAGGGCGCGATCACGTAGTACGTGGCGATGCCGTCATCGAAGCGGGGGCAGCTCACGTCCACCAGCTCGCAGCCGAGGGCCTCCAACCTTGCAGCGGCGGCCAGCACCGAGGCCTTCACGGCCGGATCCAGACCCGGCTGCTCGAAGCATTCGCGGATCATGCCCACCCGCAGGCCCTTCACAGGCTGGTGCAGGGCGGCGGTGTAATCGGGAACAGGCACCTTCAGGCAGGTGGCATCGCGGGGATCGGCACCGGCGATCGCTTGAAGAATCTCGGCGGCGTCGGCCACGCTCGCGGTGAAGGGACCCACCTGGTCGAGGGAGCTGGCGAAGGCCACCAGCCCCCAGCGGCTGACACGGCCGTAGGTGGGTTTGAGCCCCACCACGCCACAGAAGCTGGCGGGCTGGCGGATCGAGCCGCCGGTGTCCGAGCCCAGGGCCGCCATACATTCTCCCGCCGCCACGGCCGCCGCACTGCCGCCGGAGCTGCCGCCCGGCACCCGCTCCGGATCCCACGGGTTGCGACTGGGGCCGAAGGCGGAGGTCTCGGTGGAGCTGCCCATAGCGAACTCGTCGAGGTTGGTCTTGCCGAGCAAGACGGCGCCAGCCTCCCAGAGGCGCCCGGTCACGGTGGATTCATAAGGGGGCACGAAGCTCTCCAGCATGCGGCTGGAGCAGGTGGTGCGAATGCCCAGGGTGCAGAGGTTGTCTTTGATGGCCAGGGGGATGCCGGCCAGGGGTGGAAGGTCCGTGCCGGCGGCCCGGGCGGCATCGATCCGATCGGCATCGGAACGCGCCCGCTCGGAGGTGACTTCGAGGTAGGCGTGGATGGTGGGATCCACGGCCGCGATCCGCTTGAGATGGGTTTCCGTGAGTTCCCGGGCGGACACCTCACCCCGGCGCAGCTGCGCGCGCCACTCGGCGATCCCCATCCAGCCATCGATCCAGCTGGGGCGACGCTATCAGCCAGAGCCCGGAGCACTGCCGGTGCCCCGCGGCGCCACCCCCCTGCAGCGGGAAACGCGGTCCGGCTGAGTCCGGCTGGGCTCAACCCGGCTGGCCTCAACCGAGATCGGCCGCCTCGGTGAGGGGTTCGCCCCGCTGGGTGCGCAGCAGCTGGTGCTCGATGGAGGCCGGCGCTTCGGAGCGGAGATCGGCCAGAAAAGGATCCAGGGCCGCTTCGAGGGTGGAACGTCTCACAAATGGACCGAACCAGTACACCGCATCCGGTGAGCGAGTCTGGACGCGAGCCCACCACGCCAGGCCCAACCCGTTGGCAACGCTTCGCAGAGGCCAGAGAAGCGGATTCATGGGCTGGGGAGAGGGTTGGGTTTCATTCTGAACCTCGGGCTCCACGCCGTCCGCCCCGGTGCTGAGCCGAGCACCGGCAACGGCGGGGTTCCGGCATGAGCCCCGCTCACCAGCAGGGTCATAGCCGGATATCGGCCTGGAACAGGCTGGGTTCGGGAGCCACCGAGGCATGCCACGAGGTTTCCGTAGAGCCCTCCGGGGCTCCGGCAGCCTCGATTCCGCCCGGGGGCTCCGCTGCTTCGTGGGGAGCTTCGCTGCGGTGCGGCCCGACAGCCTCACCGCTGGATTCCCCTCCCGAGAATGGGCCTTCGAAGGATGCCCCTACGGCACTGACCTCGCTTGAGGGGCCCTCGCCTGCGGGTGGTTCCGGCGAGAGCAGCTCCGTCACCTGATCCACCCCAGCGGGCAGCAGATCGGGATCAGGGGCCAGCCACGCCGGAGCCGCGCTGGCGGACCCATCGTCCGTAGTGCCTACGTCCATGGCTCCGTCGTCTAAGGCCACAACGTCTGTCGCCCCGTCGTCCATGGCCCCGTCGTACAGGGCTCCGTCGTCCAGGGCTCCGTCGTACAGGGCTCCGGCGTACAGGGCTCCGTCGTCGATGGCCTCATCGTCTACCGGAGCAGGGATGCTGGAGGAAGCCTGCTCGGGATCCAGGGGGCTGGGAACCGCTTCCAGCGGAGCCGGAGTCGGGAGGGCAGGCCTCACCAGGCGCGGAGCGGGGGAGGTGCCAGCGAGCCCCTTCATCCAGCTGCGGCGGGCCACTTCGTAGAGCAGCAGGGCCGTGGCCACCGACGCGTTAAGGCTCGGGGTGGCACCGCGCAGAGGGATGCGCACGAGCTGATCACAGTTGCGGCGGGTCAGCAGGGAGAGCCCGTCTCCCTCCGATCCGGTCACGATCACCAGGGGACCCTCCAGATCCGCCTCCTCCAGGCTTACGGTGCCCTCTCCGGCAAGCCCGATCACCCGATAACCCTCCTGCTTGAGGGTGTCGAGGGAACGGTTGAGATTCACCACCCGGGCGATCGGCAGGTGCTCCAGGGCACCGGCCGCCACCTTGGCCACTGAACCGGTGAGGCCGGCGTTGCGGCGCTGGGGCAGAACGAGGCCGTGGGCCCCGAGGGCCTCGGCGCTGCGCACGATGGCGCCGAGGTTCTGGGGATCGGTGAGTCCATCGACGGCCAGCAGCAGCGGCGCCTCACCGATGCCGCGACAACCCTCGATCAGGCTGGCCAGATCGAGGGTGTCCACGGCCGCGGGCTGCAGCACGATGCCTTGGTGCACGGCACCGCCGCTGATCTGGCCGAGCCGGGCCCAGGTGACCTCCTCCACGAGCACACCGGAGGCCTTGGCCTCCCGCAGCAACTGCAGAAAGCGGGGGCTGAAGCGCATCTCGGGGGTGCACCAGATGCGGTGAACCGGCCGACCGCTCTCGAGGGCGGCCTGGGCGGTGTGGCGACCCCAGATCAGATCGGAAGGAGCCGCGGCGGCAAAGCTCTCGGCCTCGCTCCGCTCCCGATCGGCAGCGGGGGCGGGAGCCGCCGCGCCGGATCCGCGCGAGAACAGCATCGGTGCCGGGGGACGGACGGACGGTGCCCCGAAGGGAACGCGCCGCTGGGGCTGCCCATCTCGAAAACGCGGGGCAGAGGGGCGGTCGGCGCCGAAGCGATCGGGCCCGCGCCGTCCCTGAAAGGGGGCACGGACATCCGTGCGGCGGGGCCTTCGGTCGACTGCGCCGCGCCCCTCGGGGGGACGACCAACGGCGCCCCGGCTGCCCTCCCCGTCCCGACCGCCGTAGGGGGCACGGTCGCGGCGAGGCTCGAAGCGCTGGCCGTCGCGGGGGGCATAGGCCCGGCGTTCTCCGCCCGGGCGCTCGAAGCGGCCAGCGCCGGGCTCGGCGGCATAGCGGCCTCCATCACGGTCACGGCCTGGCTCAGGCCGCGGGGCCCCGGGCCTGGGCGGGCGGCCGGCGGGCCGGCTGAAGGGGCGGTTGGGGGGATCTCCCCCGGAACCACGACGGGGGCCACGGTCGGTGGGACCGGTGGAACGGCCCTGGGAACGGCCTCCGGGACGGCGATCAGGGGACGGGCTCATGGGGTGCGGGGCGACGGGTTGGGTGGATCGGTCTTCGCGAGGTGGTCCAGGAGCTCGGCCAGCCGCCGTGGGTTCCGCAGAAAGAGCCATCCCAGCATCGTCTCAAATCCTGTGGCCTGCCCATAGATGGCGGCCTCCGAGCGGCGGGGTCCACGGCCGGCCCGGTTGCGGCCGCGACGCACCAGATCCCGCTCCTGCTCGATCAGCAGAGGTTCCAGACGCTGGAGGGCCTCCGCCTGGGCCTCGGCCCTCACGGCCGCCACCACGGCCCGATGGGCGCTGGCGGTGCGGGTGGCCTGGTGGCAGTGGAGCAGGCGCTGGTGGAGTTCCCAGACCGCATCCCCGAGCCAGGCCAGCTGCAGGGGACCGAGGTCAACGGAGTTCGGTAGGGGCGGCTCCACGGGCAGCCAGACCCCAGAGGATGGCGGACCGGATCGATCGGCGGACGCCGCATCAAGCGGCGTCAAGCTGGCCAAGCGCACTCTCCAGGTCGGGTTTCAGGTGAAGGAAATCCTCCAGGCGCACCAATTTCACGGTTTGCACCACGCGGGCATTGCCCACCACCACGAACTTCAGGGCGGCGTCGTTGCACTGCTTCGCCAGCTGCACGAGGGCTCCGAGGCCTGAGGAATCGAGGAAGTCGATCCGGCTGAGGTCGATCACCAGGGGGAGGCTGCCACGGTGGATGTGGGCGGCCACGAACTCCGAGAACTGTTTGTCCGAATAGGCATCCAGTTGCCCGGTGAAATGGAACAGCACGCAGTGGGGCTGCCGTTCGTAGCCGCCCCGCAGGGATACCGTCAGTCGCTGCAGGTCGTTGATCGCTCCAACCCTCTCGGAAGCCTTCGCGGGCAGTGTAGTGATCGCGACCGCCAATGCCACATCCGCAACAGAACGTGGGCGAAAGCTCAGCGGCGCTGGGCCATCAACTCCGCAAAACGGGCGAAGTGGTGGTCGGCATCATGGGGGCCGGGACTGGCCTCCGGGTGGTATTGCACCCCGAACACCGGCTGATCGCGCAGGGCCAGGGCGGCCACGGTGCGGTCGTTGAGATTCAGGTGGGTCACGATCACGCGATCCGCCGGCAGGGAGGCGGCATCGAGGGCAAAACCATGGTTCTGGCTGGTGATTTCCACCGAGCCCGGGGAACCGCAGGGGTGGTTCAGGCCGCGGTGGCCGTAGCCGAGCTTGAAGGTGCTGCCCCCGAGGGCCAGCCCGAGGATCTGATGGCCGAGGCAGATGCCGAAGAGGGGCAGATCGGCATGGGTCAGCAGCGCGCTGGCCAGGGAGATTCCCCCTGCCACGGCGGCCGGATCCCCGGGGCCGTTCGAGAGAAACACCCCTTCAGGCTCCAGGGCCAGCACCTGTTCGGCGGTGGCGTCGGCCGGCAGCACGGTCAGGGAGCAGCCATGGGCTACCAGCCGCTCAAGGATCGCCCGTTTGATGCCGAAATCGATTGCCACCACTCGAAAGGGGCGCTCCGGCGGGTTCTGAAGGCGGGTGTCGAAGTCGGCCCTGCAGAGGTCGTTCCACGCGTATGGACGGGTCGTGCTGACCGTGGCCGCCAGGTTGAGTCCATCCATCAAGGGAGCGCAGCGCACCCGCTCCAGGAGCGAGGCGGCACCGCTGCCATCGGTGCTGATCGCGCCGTTGATGGCCCCGCCTTCGCGCAGATGACGCACCAGGGCGCGGGTGTCGACGCCACGGATCCCCACCACCCCGTGGCGGCGGAGCCAGCTCTCGAGATCCTCACGGCTGCGCCAGTTGCTGGCCACCGGAGAAAGCTGGCGCACTATCACGCCGCGCACGTGGGGATGGTCGGCTTCGTCGTCCTCTCCGTTCACCCCCGTGTTGCCCAGTTCCGGATAGGTGAAGGTCACCAACTGACCGGCGTAGCTGGGATCGGTCATCACCTCCTGATAGCCCGTCATGCCGGTGTTGAAGACCACCTCACCGATCACGGTGCCCCTAGCCCCGAAGGCCAGGCCCCGCAGCACGGTGCCATCGGCCAGCACCAGAAGAGCCTCTTGAGGGGGAGAGCCTGAGGCCTGAGCCGGAACCTCCGGACCGGGAAGGGGGGTCGCAGTCGCCGGGGCGGGGGAGGAGACCATGGCCGGGGGAATGGGAATGGGCGGTGAAGAAAACTGGTTCTGGGTCGATCATCCCCCAACGGGGGACGACAGGGCGGCGCGCAGCTGCTCGAGCCGCTGCCAGGGGGCGCCGCTGGCCAAAACCTCCAGGGCCGTCGGTACCGCTTCGGCCACGCCGGGTGCCACGCCTGCCGCCCAGAGCACCAGGGCGGTGTTGAGGGCCACCACCTGCCGCTGGGCACGGCTACCGCCGCCCTGGAGCACCGCCTCAAGAATGGAGCGGTTGGTGGCCAGATCGCCGCCCAGCAGGGCTTCGAGGGGGGCCGGCTCCAGCCCCACGTCCGCTGCGTCGAGACTTTGGCGCCGCCATTCACCCCGCTCGACCAGGAGCAGGTCGTTCGGGCCGCTGAGGGTGGCCTCATCCAGGCCGCCATGGCCATGCACCACCACGGCCCGGCCCGGGCCGAGCCGGGCAAGGGCTTCGGCCATGGGCTCGAGTTGATCGGGCCGTGCCACCCCCAGCACCTGGGCCTCCGGCCGCAGGGGATTCACCAACGGACCAAGCTGGTTGAACACGGTGCGCACCCCGAGGCTGCGCCGCAGCGGAGCCAGACCCACCAGGGCGGGGTGCCAGCCGGGGGCGAACACAAACGTGACCCCCGCCTCCCGCAGAGCGGCCAGCACCCGCTCAGGCGGCGCCGCCAGATCCACCCCGAGAGCCTCGAGGACATCAGCCGAGCCCACCCGACCGCTGGCACTGCGGTTGCCGTGCTTGGCCACGGTGGCACCACAGGCGGCAGCGGTGAAGGCCACGGCGGTGGAAATGTTGAAGCTCTCGACCCCGGAGCCGCCGGTGCCGCAGGTATCCACCAGCGGCAGCGCCGGCCGGGCGGCGGGCACGGGGGAGGCTTCCCGCAGCACGACCGCCATGGCCGCCAGTTCCGAACCGCTCACCCCCTTGGCCCGCAGGGCGGCCAGCAGGGCGCCGGTGAGCACCGGTTCGATCGCCCCGGACAGCCAGCCGTTCATCAACGCGCTGGCCTGCTGGGGCTCAAGGTCCCGCCGCTCCAGCAGCAGATCCAGAAGCCGGGGCCAAGGGACGGATGGGGTCATCGGAGGTTGGGGGAAGCGGGTCCAGGCCTTGAGCGGATCCGCCGAGCCGTGATGGCCAGGCCGAAAAGCAGGGCCAGAAAAAAGGCCCGGGTGCAGGCACACCGGGCCGGGTGATGGGGACCCCCCCACTATCACCCGGAGACGCGGATTCTGGCCAGCATCCCCCCAGGCGGCTTAGGACTCGGCATCGGCGGTATCGAAGCCGGAGCCCACCGCCTCAGCCCCGGTGGCCAGGCCTGGACGGTAGCCAGCGGCCCAAATGGCCCTGGTGCGGTCTCGCAGAGCGGTTCGGTCCAGCCCCCAGAGCCGTAGCAGCCGCTCCAGATCGTCCTTCAGGTCGACAGCACCGGGAAAGCCTTCATAACGGTGAAGCAGGCGAGCGGCGTCCACCAGATGGCCATCCTCAGGGGTCGCGGCCGCCAGCAGCTGATCGATCACCTGCCGATCGATCGCATGCAGCGGGTGGCTCTGCTCCGGCGCGGGGATCTCCGGCATGGCCCTTGCTCTCCGGGGTGCTGCGTAGGTTAGTTGCCTCCTGTTGGCTGAAGGAATCGCATGGATGGACCGCGGCTCCGGCGCATCCTCCATTACCTGAAACCCCACCGCCGCATCGTGCTCATGGGGGCGGTGTCCCTCGTGGTGGTGAACCTGCTCGGGGTGAGCCTGCCCCTGATCGTGCGCAACGCCGTGGACGCCCTCCATGGCGGCTTCGCCCTGAGCGATGTGCTCCAGAAAGCAGGCCTGATCATCGCGCTGGCCACGGTGATGGGCCTAGTACGGCTCTGGTCGCGGATCCTGGTGTTCGGGGTGGGCCGGCAGGTGGAGGCCGATCTCAAGCAGCGGATCTTCGATCACCTGCTGCTGCAGGAACCGGGCTGGGTACAGAGCACGGGCAGCGGTGAGGTGATCAGCCGGGCCACAAGCGATGTGGAGAACGTGCGCCGGTTGCTGGGTTTTGCCGTGCTCAGCCTCACCAACACGGCCCTGGCCTATGCCCTCACCTTGCCGGCGATGCTGGCGATCGACCCCCTGCTCACCCTGGCGGCGGTGGGTTTATATCCGCTGATGCTGCTGGTGGTGCGACTGTTCGGCGGCCGGATGATGAAGCAGCAGCGGCGCCAGCAGGAGGCCCTTGCCCAGCTCAGCGACCTGATCCAGGAGGACCTCTCCGGCATCGGCGCCATCAAGATCTACGGCCAGGAGCTGATGGAGCAGGAGGCGTTCGAGGGGCGCAACCGCCTCTACCGCGATGCCGCCCTGAAGCTCGGGCGCACCCGTTCCACCCTCTTCCCCCTGCTTGAGGGCATCGCCTCGGTGAGCCTGCTGCTGCTGCTCGCCATCGGCAGCGGCCAGATCGAGAGCGGCCGGCTCACGATCGGCGACCTGGTGGCCTTGATCCTCTTCGTGGAGCGACTGGTCTTCCCCACGGCCCTGCTCGGGTTCACCCTCAACAGCTTCCAGACCGGCCAGGTGAGCCTGGATCGGATCGAGGCGCTGCTGCAGCGTGAGTCGCTGGTGGAGTCACCGCCGGAACCGATCGCCCCCGTCGAGCCCGCCCGGGGGGTGGTCGAGGCCCGCGGCCTCACGGTGCGCTACCCAGGGGCGGCGCGACCCAGCCTCGATGGCCTGAGTTTCCGGATCGAGGCCGGCGAACTGGTGGCGGTGGTGGGGCCGGTGGGCTGCGGCAAAACCACCCTGGCCCGTGCCCTGGGAAGGATGGTGGTGGTGGGTCCTGGTCAGCTCTTCTTCGATGGCATCGACATCACCCGTTTGGCCCTGGAGGATCTGCGCCGCCAGGTGGCCTTGGTGCCCCAGGAGGGCTTTCTGTTCACCGCCAGCCTGGCCGACAATCTGCGCTACGGCGATCCCGGCGCCACGATCGAGCGGGTGGAGAAGGCCTCACGCCAGGCCCGTCTGGAGGGCGATGTGAAGGGCTTCCCCGATGGCTACGCCACCCTGGTGGGGGAGCGGGGCATCACCCTCAGCGGTGGCCAGCGTCAACGCACGGCCCTGGGGCGCGCCCTGCTGGTGGAGGCACCCCTGCTGGTGCTCGACGATGCCCTAGCCAGCGTGGACAACAACACCGCCGCGGGAATCCTGGCGGAGATCCGGCTGCAGCGCAGCCGCTCCGTGCTGATGATCAGCCACCAGCTCTCGGCCGCTGCCGCCTGCGACCGCATCCTGGTGCTCGAGGAGGGCCGCCTGGTGCAGGAGGGCCATCACCGCGACCTGCTGACGGTTGCCGGACCCTACCGGCGGCTGTGGGAACGGGAGCAGGCGGAGCGACTGCAGGCCGCATGACCTGCAGGCCGCATGAGATGCAGGCCGGATGAATCAATGGGCCGTGCCGGCCTGATCGATCCCGGGGCGCCATTGGCCTGAACAGATGTTGCCCAAACCCTGCAGAGGGCTCTGGGCTCGCTTCACTGGAAGCACCGTGTCGGGCCTGAGCGCCGATCAGCCTTCGTCCGGGCTCCACCACCCACCACCCCCATGACCACCACGCCAGGCCCCAGCATCCGCCCTTACAACCTGCGCTGCACCCTCACCTTCGGTGACATCTACGGCCAGATCCTGATCTGGATGGCCGTGATCTTCGTGAGCCTGGCGGCCGGCCTGGCCCTGATGGGAGCCTCCAAACCGATCTTCGCCCTGGTTGGAGTGGGCTTGATCCTGGTGCTGTCGCTTCCCTTCCTGTTGTTTGCCTTCACCACAACGCTGCTGAACCACATCGCCTTGGTGCCGGAGCGAGAAGCCTGAGGGCCGACCTAGGCTGTCCCAGACGTCACTTTGCCGTCCCCGACAACCACCGTGTTCAACAACCTGTTCAGTGACCTGCTCGGCACCGCCGGCTCCGGCATCAACCAACCGGTGAGCCCAGTCCCGGCGCAGGAGCTGAACCACGCCGTGCTCCACACCCCGATCGGGGCGCCTGCGGGGGAAGGGGAAGGCGAAGCCCTCTTCGGTTGCGGCTGTTTCTGGGGTGCGGAGAAAGGCTTTTGGCGCCTGCCCGGTGTGGTCACCACCGCCGTGGGCTATGCCGGTGGCCAGGGCGTTGCCCCCAGCTATCAGCAGGTCTGCAGTGGACGCACCGGCCATGCGGAGGTGGTGCGGGTGGTGTGGGACCGGGAGCGGATCGACTTCAGCGATCTGCTCAAGCTCTTCTGGGAATGCCACGACCCCACCCAGGGCAACCGCCAGGGCAATGACCGCGGCAGCCAATACCGCTCCGCGATCTTCGTGAACGATCCCGAGCTGCTGACGATGGCCCACTCCAGCCGCGAGGCCTACGCCGCCCTGCTGGCAGGAGCGGGCTACGGAGCGATCACCACCGAGATCGGGCCGGATCGAACCTTCTACGCCGCCGAGGCCTACCACCAGCAATACCTGGCCAAGCCCGGCAGCCGTCCCTACTGCTCCGCCCAACCCAGTGGTGTGCTCCTCGGCCCCTTTCCAGGCGCCGCTTACCGCCTCCCGGATGTGGTCTGGCAGGCCTACGACTGGTCGGTGGCCCACTGCGTGCTGCGGGGGAATAACGCGCCGATCGCCCTGCCGTGAATCGGAACCCAGCTCAGCAGCGTGAACTCCCGGTGGAGTGCCCCCGAGCTGGTCGGCTCGCGGCACGACGCCCCGGATCGGGGAGCAGGGAAGCTCTGGCGCTCGCCTCCGGCGCCAGCCTTCTGCTCGCCGTGGTGGGGGCAGCAGCGCCGCTGGAGGCCGCCCCCGGGCCGATGGGGTCCCCCTGGTGGGAGAACTACGACCAGCGTCAGAGCTACCTCTGCCCGGGCCGTGGCACGGTGGTGCTGGAGCGCAACGACAGCCAGGCCTCCCTGCTCAGCGGCGGATTCCGCTCCACCTTGTTCCGGGAGCCCGCCAGCGGCAGCGAACTCAGTTTCCGCAACGATGATTTCCGTGTGACCCTTCAGGGCGATGTGCTCACCCTGGAACAAGCCACCCGGCAGATCACCTGCCTGCGCACCGAAGAGGTATGAATCCCCCCCCCGAACCCCTGCCCGACAGGGTTGTGATCCTGGGCCTGCTGGCCACCTTGATGCTCTGCTTCGCTCTGGTGTTCTGGAGCGTGCGGCTGGCTCCGGGTCCTGAGAACCGGCCTCTGCAGTGGCGTGAGCTCCCCGCCGCCCCCAGCAACCGCCCCCTGATCTGATGGCCGAGGAGCCCGCCGACCTCAGACCCCGCCGGCTGCATCCCCTGCCCCGGGGCCTGGTGGAGCTCTACGGCCTGCTGGCCGTGCTGTTCGTGCTCGTGCCGGAGTGGATGGCCGGGGGGGCCCTGTTCGGCTTCCGGGAGGGGCGCGAGGGCTCCGACCTCCCCCTGCCCTCCGGGGCCTGGAACCGGCTACCGGAACTCCACCTGGCCACGCTGAATCTGGCGGAGCTACGCCAGCTGGCCCGCTTCGAACACCTCCCGGGCTATAGCGGCCTAGCCCGGGATCGGCTCACGGCCCGCCTGCTGCGGCGACTGCGGAAACGCGAGAAGGGTTCCGGCAGGAGGGGGTAGGGGCTGTGATAGCTTCATCTTGCCGGGGCGTAGCGCAGCTTGGTAGCGCACCACTTTGGGGTAGTGGGGGTCGCAGGTTCAAATCCTGTCGCTCCGATTTTGCCGGCCTGAAACCAACCGAATGCCGCCCTTTTCCGAGGCGGCTTTTTTTGTGGCTGAGTGGCGTGTTGGCGGCGAGGCTCAACGCAGCCGCGTAGCGGTGTGAAAGCGCTCAAGCCACTGGTTCACCCGCCGCCGCATACGCGGCGGCACCTCCTCCAGCAACTGGCCCAGCTCCATCGCGGCCAGGCGGTGCAGGATGCGCACATCCACATGCCAGAGCGCCTCCGCCTCCCGGATCAGCCGAGCCCACGTGCGGGCGGTCTGCCAACGGCGCAACCGATCCAGCAGGGGATCCCTCTGGTGGGTGCGATCCGGCGGCAGCGTAGGGCCGTGCATGCTGCAGACCGACCAACTTTCCTCAGGTTGTCGCCCCGGGGCGACTGCGGCAATGAACTGCTGGAGGGCTTCGGAGATCGGAAGACAATCTGCGCATTTCGCCAGGGTCAACAACCGTTCCAGCCTGAACTCCTCGCTCGCCCCCCCCGGAGCCGGTGACATCGATGCCGGATACCGCCAGCACGACGCCTTGGTCGATGATGTTACTCCATGGAGGAGGTTGGAGCCGACATAGGGGCCAGCAGGATTGTTGTGGTGGGGTTTGGGGGTGAGCGACTACACCTTCTGCCAGGTGAGTTGCTCGCCGGCGGCGCTCATGCCGACGATTTGCTGGGCATCGAAGTAGGTGATCTGAATCATCATGCCATAGGGAATAACCTGATAGCCGTTTGATTGGCGGCCTTGCAAACCGATTTGGTTGAGCATCGGGTTGGCCATCCATTGACCGTCAACGGTGGTCATGCCCATCGGCGTCATCAAATTGCCACGGAAGAAACCGTTGGGCAGGAGTTCCAGGCGCATCTGGCCGGCCGCGCCTGGAAAGGCCATCTGGATGGAGATTTGCCAGGAGCCAGGAAGGATGTCAGTGAGTGTGGAGCGAATCGTATGCGCTGCATTGGCAGAGTCGATTGCTTCCGGCTCCTCCCCCATGTCTGGATCTGGTATCGGAGGATGGCGCCTGACTGGTTGGTCGGTGTTCTCGATGGACAATGCGAATGGCTTCGGCGCTTGCCTCAAGTCCACCGTGGCGGCCTTGATTTTCTTGCTGATTTCGACAAGCGCTTTGTCCACCTCGGCCGGGCTCAAGCCGGCGAGCGGACGAGTCGGATCGAACGCGGCTTGGTATTCTGCGATCTCGGTTTCGGTGAAGAGACTGTCCCGTACGGGCACCCAGATGATGGTGAGACCTTCTCCAGCGGCGGCTTTGAGAAGGGGAGGGAGTTCCCCCTCCGCAATGAATTCGGAAGCCAGAAAATCCGGGCTAACGAGTAGGACCGCGACTTTGGCACCGCTCAGCGCGGTCTTGATTTCCTCGCGCCACTTTTGACCAGCCTGAATGCGGGTGTCGTCCCAGATGTTGACCACGCCTTTGCGAATGAGCGGCTTCAGGACGGTTTGCAGTTTCTCTAGCCAATCCTTGTCGTTATGGCTGTAGCTGATGAATACCTGGTCGCGCATAGCTTCTGTTCTAGGGTCCTATTAGCGGCCAGCGTAGCAGCAGAATGCAAATGGCCAAAGGGAAGTACGGATTTAGTTAGCTCACTAAATCTCATTCATGCCCCCTGACCCTAGCATCTGAATCCAATCAAGTGCCCTTTGCCCTCGACAAGCGAATGGTGCTAAAGACTGTAGAATAGATGTTCAATTCAAAAGCTGTTCCATTAGGCCTTGAACCAGAGGGAGCGCGGACAGGTGTGGTTGGGGAAGATCACCAGGGTCTTGAGGCCGTAGCGCATCGGGTGGCGGCCCGTCATTAAGGCGGACTAACGATCCAGCAGCCGGCCGGTTAGCCTCCAGCGCCAAGGCGGGCACACCAGGGCGAACCAGATCAGGCAGGCCAGGCAGGTGAGGCCGGCCAGGGAGAGCTGTCTTAGTTTCTGAAAAGGATTTTTCTGTGTGGACTTCATCAGTGGCTCCTCCTTACGCGTCGACGAGCTGTTCACATCCAGAGCGACCAGGACGCCAAGGTAAGTGAAAACGATTTTACCGATGGTTCCATGGCTATAAAAAATTGAGCAATGGAACGCTGCCTTGTTGGTTCCCACCAATGTGAACTCAGTATTCGAACGCTGCCCTTGAGTGGCAGGCAGACAGCATGGGGTGGCGCAGCAGAGAGCTTTTGAGGCCTGTCCACTCGAGGGGCTTGTTCGAAAGCTCTCTTCAAGGATGCAATCTGATGTGCCCCTGATTAAGACTGGACATAAGTACAGCTATCTAGTCCATAGGCTTTGATTCAGCGAGCGTATTATCAATGGATGAACTTTCCATAATGTGCATAGATGGCGCCGCACTTGTCAGTGGCATACTAGATTATGCTGCAGAAGTAATTTTCATAGCTCTATAAGATGTATGGATGACGCAAGCCAGCCAATACCCTGCTTCGCCTTTCGGACATTTGGAATATATGCGGTTATCTTGACGATTCGTATGTTCGCTGGAAGCAAAAATTCAAAGTCAATCTCGTGAATTTCATTTGGCTCTAGTTCTAACATTCCCGCCTCAACTTCCTTGGCTCTCTCGGTCAATGTTCGCCAATCTAATACAACACCATTTGCATCAGGATGGTACTGAGGCACGTATTCATGAATTAGCGGTGAAACTTGCTGAACCCTTGCCACTACACGTTTTACTGGTAGCAGCAGCTGTCCAATATTCTTTATGATAATCTTAGTCAATAGATAAGTCCACTCGCTCTCGGCGATACTAGATGCATAGATCTGAACTGATGCCCTTGGATATCGCTCTCTTTTGTAAATGTAGTTATAATAAGTCCAAGCACCACCGGCGGCTAAAGCCAGTGACGTGAAAATAGATTGTATAATCTCAGACCATGCTTTGATGTCAGAAAAATTAATCATGCGTCTAAACCTAATATCTCAGGATTAGATTTTATCTTTTTTTGGTTCTGGGAAAGGAAAGGGGACTGGAGGTGTTGGTGGATCCGGCATGCCTTGTGGGTCCCAGTCCCGTCCCTTACGTTTGTTCATCTCTTGAAAGCTTTTAGAAACAGCCCAGCCTGCAGCTGCGGCTGCAATTATTAAAGGGATTGGCATTGTTTGCTATGTAAAATAAAATGATAATATAGTTTCAGACCACGATGCGGCCAATGCTTGTGCTTGCAATAAACTGTAATAAGATTCTTTGCGAGGAACGTTGACTAGGTGCTGGGCCCTGTCTTATTTGCGAATCACAGACATAAATTGCCAAGCAGACGATAGCAGCTATTGTAAATAATGAAATGGATTTTGTTGGCTATTATTCATTCTTTACAACTTTCTCCATGAACTCGCGGGGGGCTGTACTGGTTTAGCATTGGCTGGAGTCTATCCCGTCGCAGTTAAGCCCTAATGATTAGGCCAGGGCTTTTTCTAGTCAGTATGTCTTATGCATCTTGTTGATTCTCTGAGTATAGCCTTATAAACTGGCCTCATGGGTTTCATTGCTGGAATTCCATTAGGCAGAGTGCTTTTGCTTGAGTTATTTGGTGTGCCCTGGGTTTGCTTTTAGCTTCTACTTGCTATCTCAACGTCGTCTCCTTAGAGCTTAATACGCATCGGTTTTCGCATTGGAAGATTCATCGGATGAAAATTCTATGGATAATTATCACTTCAGAAATTCCCTCAGTACTGTCTTTCTATTGGGAGGCAACTCCGATTTTAAACGCTGTATCGATGGCGTATACAGTATTTCAGATAAGAGGCTAGTAAAATAAGCAATAGATCCTGGTTGCCAGGCTTGTTGCGACTGCTGGCTATTTGTTGATCTTTCGAACGCTTGCCATCACCTGGCCGCAGACAGTTTCGGCGAGAATATGAAAACTGTTGGCGGCGGCTCTGGTGCATGGCATTGTTGGACTAAGCCGCTGCGCGGCAGATTCAAACCCATTATAGCCCACTCTCCGAAATACGCCTAAACGATGATGGGTTGATTGCAGGCAGGCATGCGCTGGCGTGCTGATGACGATCGCCTAGGAGTCTCACAGTTCCACAGTGAAGGATGCACACCGTCATGGGTGTGTGATTTCTTTCATCCCCTTGGGGGGAAACCTCACCATGGAACAACACGAACAGGAGCGCTTTGACCTGCTCTATGCCCAGCACCTGCAGGCCCTGAAACTTCAAGGAAAACGGGGTAAGACCATTGACGGCTACTCCAGGGCGGTGCGCCGCATCGCAGGCTACTTCAACCGCTGTCCTGACAACCTTACAGGCGCTGATCTGAAAACCTACTTCGCCTGGATGGTTGAGAACTACTCCTGGAGCAGTGTCAAGGTGGATCTTTGGGGGTTGTCGTTTTTCTTTCGACACGT
>Ga0208360_1000148_pt1 | contig 20839 bp, 22 predicted proteins | sample LakMenE27Jul10ns_FD_150739 | JGI IMG/M metagenome (GOLD analysis project Ga0208360, IMG submission 150739) | Freshwater microbial communities from Lake Mendota, WI - 27JUL2010 deep hole epilimnion ns (SPAdes) | ecosystem: Environmental > Aquatic > Freshwater > Lake > Epilimnion/Euphotic zone ...
GATTCACTGGCCGCTGTAGAGCCCAGCTTTTTGGCCGACAACGCGCCGCTTGTTCGCAGTATTTGGATCCAACCCGCGGATCCCTTTTTCAGGAGTCCCTATCTAGCGAAGGCTGGTAGAGCGATGCACCGCTTTTTTTGTATGGTCTTCCCGAGCCATCTATATACTTATAGTCTTTTTCATCCCTTTCTTTGGGTATGCCAAATTCCGGAAGTACCTGAATGTCTTTTGCGTAAACAAGTATATAATCTTTTGTTGGGCGAAAATGGGTCCCTTTATCAGATGTTCTCTTTGCAATACGAGTTAGGCGGGCAACGCGGTTTTCGCCGCCAAATATCTCATCGCATACTTTGCACAAGTTGTCAACTTCGTCTTCCCCAATGCTTATAAAGATTACTCCTGTTGATACTAGTAATGTCCTAGCAATTATGAGCCGCGGATACATCATATTAAGCCAATCGGTATGAAAGCGACCGGACGCTTCTGTATTCGAGGAGAGTTTCCTGCCACCCTCGCCGGTCTGGCCGGTGAGTTCCAGGTAGTTCTTGATGTTGTCCTGAAAGTTGTCGGGATAGACAAAATCCTTCCCGGTGTTGTAGGGCGGATCGATATAGATGAGCTTCACCTTGCCCGCATAGCTCTTTTGCAGGAGCTTGAGCACTTCCAGGTTGTCGCCCTCGATCATCAGGTTCTGGGTGTTGTCCCAGTCCACGCTGTCTTCCGGGCAGGGGCGCAGGGTGCCGGTGGAGGGGGTGAGGGCAAGTTGGCGGGCGCGGCGTTTGCCATGCCAGTTGAGGCCGTATTTCTCATCGGCATCGCTCACGGTCTTATCGCCCACGAGCGCCTTGAGCACATCGATATTCACCGCCACACCATCCGGCCCCTCGGTGATCAGTTCGGGGAACAGCGCCTGTAAAGCAGCCAGGTTTTCCGCCACCAGGTCGGGGGAGTGGGTCTCGGGGTCGGCGGCTGTCAGTTTCTGCATAGTGGCGTCGTGCTTCACAGGTTGGCGTGCGCGGCAGCTAGGGCTGCTTCCAGGCGCTTGAGTTCCAGGTTCAGGTCCACGCGCCGGGACATCTGCTTTTCCTTGGCGGCAGTGGCCCGCAAGCGGGCGATCTCCTTGTCCAGGCGTGCTGATTCTTGCAGAGCCTCGCGGCGCTGCTCAGCCTGCCCAGCTTTGGTGGGCATTGCAAAGGCGCCTGTGACGTGAGCAGCCTGTAGGGCCAAAAGCGTATCGATCCAGCCCTGATACAACGCCTGCTGGTTGAAGCGTGGTTGTTGACCTAAGGCGAGCGCATCACAGAAGCCTGGCCAGCGTTGATTGTCCTGGTCGGCGTCCCACTCAACGGTGATCACATCACCCTCCAGCACCGTCTTGCCTGCCTCAGCTTGAGACCAGCGTTTGTGGGCAGCAGATAGGCCAACACTGGAACCCTGCTCGGCGATCAGAAGCACGGGATAGGGCACAGCGCGGTGGACCAGCTCGATCAGGCGGCCCGCCTTGGCGGTTGCCCGCAACGTGAGCCGCAGCACAGCAATCTCCAGGACCTCCCGCAACTCGTCGCGGTACTCCGCCACACCGATCGTGGTGGGCTTGATGGCCGCCACCCAGACGAGTTGCTCGATTCCCTCATTGATTTGCCGCTTATCGGCGGACGTGGGCGCCCCGTGCTCCAGCAGCAAGGTCTTGGGCACCCGCTTGTCGACCCTGGCGGACGTGGGTAGATCCAGGGCATCAAGGAGCAGCGATGCCTTCATGGGGGCGCCTCGGCCAACACCACCAAGAAAGCCACCACTTCGAAATCGTTGCTGCCAGCGAATTCCCCTTTCAGCGCATGGGTGCCGCCAGGGCTGAACAGACTTGCCACGGCTCGCTCTTCGCTTTTGCCCACCACAGAGGCCACGGCCGAGGCCAGCAGCCGCTGGGCTTGGCGCATGTCTTCTCCGTTCTTTGTGGCTCGATCAAAGTGAGCACAGGCGCCAGCATCGGGCAGATCACGCCCTAGGCAGACCCGCTTCAGGCGATCCAGGATCTGTTTGGCCTGGGTATAGGGAAGCAACACTGAACCGTCCTCTCCCACATGGACCAGGACGTTCGGGGCCAGGGGATAGCCACTCTCGCTGATCTGCTCAATCGCCACTGCCTCGGCCCTAAGACAAAAGATCATTCCCGGTGGAATATCAAGTTCATCGCTGGTGGTAACGGCCAAGGTGCCCAGTGGCAGGTTTTCCAGTAAGCCGGGATTGGCCTTGATGAATTGGGCTAAATCAATGCGGAAATCAGTGAGAGTAAGGTCTGCAATTGAAACACCCGTGGAAAGATCCTCAAGATCAATCACAGCATCCTGTAATTTAAACAGTTGCTTACGCCGATACTCCAGGTCATTCATTGGATTGCCAGACTGCTGTTCAATCAGGTTCTCCTCACCGGTTGCCGAGATATCGAGGAGCACCATCCGCCCGCTAACCCGCTGCTCTAAATTGATGTACTCCTCCAGTTCAATATTCGGCCAGAAGTTGGCGAGCTGGATGCAGGTATTTGGGGATCCAAGTCTATCGATGCGGCCGAAGCGTTGAATGATGCGGACTGGATTCCAATGGATGTCATAGTTAATCAGCCAGTCGCAGTCCTGTAGGTTTTGGCCCTCGGAGATGCAATCGGTGGCAATCAACAGATCAAGCACACCCTCCTCCGCCATGTCTTCGGGGCGTTCCTTAGCGCGGGGCGCAAAGGAGGTGAGGATGGAGGTCAGATCTCGGCGTTGTTTCGGAAGGGTGGTGAGGTTGCTACCTGAACCGGTGACAAGTGCTGATTCAAGCTGTAAATCAGTCTTCGCCCAGCCGGCAAGTTGATCGTAGAGGTAGCGGGCTGTATCAGCAAAAGCCGTGAAGATGATCAGCTTACGGTTTCCTGGATTGATTGGTGATTGGATCTTCTGGCTGATCATCGCTTTAAGTTCTTTCAGCTTTGCATCCCGAGATGGCACCACGGCCCGTGCGGCGGCGAGAAGGTTTGCCAAGCGGTTGCGGTCTTCCACCAGGTCTTGCTTCCAACGAATCAGATCAACGTCTTGGAGTAGCACCTTGATTTTTCGGCCCACCAACAAGCTCTCGAAAGCAGGATCTTCGAAATCAACATCGGCAATGTCGATTTCTTCTACTTCAAGCGTTTGCTGCTCGATCCGCGCCAAAGTAGCTTTAACATCCCTGAGTTGCCTCTCCACCGTCAGCGCGAAGGAGGCAACCGAGCTTTCCATCCGCTTGAGCACATTCACACGGATCAGATGGATCAGGCTCTCCTCCCGATCTACCTGACGGAATAAGCCCAGACCACCCTTCACTTCAACGCTGTATTTCTGATCGTAGGCAGCCTGCTTGTGGGGCAGCAAATAACGCAACGGTGCATAAGAAGCCAGGTTGAGCCTGCGGATTTCTAGATTGATATCGCCGATGGCAGGGAAGGTGCCACTGAGATCCACATCGGCCTTGATGTTGATGGGCTTCAGGCGCTCAGGAAATTTCCCTGTTTCAGCGACACCGTAATACTTTTCGACGTGCTTGCGTGAGCGAGCAATGGTGAGAGTGTCCAGCAAGGTGAAATAGTCAAAGCCCAGCATCTCCATCAAGAGCTGTGGCGTGCGATTCATATCGTCTAGATCCAGCCATCGGTTGAACTGCTTCTGGGCTAGGCGGGTGGTCGCGTCGATGCTGCCAATCCCCTGCCCCAGTAGAGCCGCGTCGTTGGCTTCAGTGGCAAAGGCAATCTGATTGCGTAGGTCTGCCATCCGGTTGTTGACCGGAGTTGCGGAAAGCATCAGCACCCGCGTTCTCACGCCCTCTTGGATAATCTTGCGCATCAAGCGGTCGTAGCGCGTTTCACCGCCCATTTTCGGTGTTCGCTTGTTGCGGAAGTTATGAGATTCATCAATCACGACAAGGTCGTAATTTCCCCAATTGATGTAGCCAAGATCAATGTCTCCTGAGAGGCCGCCATCGCGGGAGAGGTCGGTGTGATTGAGAACGTCGTAGTTGAACCGATCGGTTGCCAGGATGTTGCGGCGATCATTGGCTTTATAGATCGTCCAGTTGTCACGTAGGCGCTTGGGGCAAAGTACGAGAACGCGGTCATTGCGGAGCTCGTGGTACTTGATGATGGCCAGGGCTTCGAATGTCTTTCCGAGCCCCACACTGTCGGCAATGATGCAACCGCCAAACCGATTCAGCTTGTCGATGGCTCCAACTACACCATCCCGTTGAAACTTGTAGAGTTTCTGCCAGACAACTGTATTGCGGATTCCGGTCGCAGCATTGACAATCTGATCCTCATCGAGTTGGTCTTCACGACTGCTGAAGAGGCTGTGAAGAATGAGGATGTAGACGAGATAAGGGTCGCGGTGCCTCGCTATCTGGTGAAGTGAATCAAGCAGGGAGGTCTTAGCTTGCGGGTCTTCGGCAAGTCCGTTCCATTGGGATTGGAACCACTCGTCGATCAGCTTGGCCTCCTCAGGGCTTTCCGATGCCTGAATCAGGCTTAGGGGGTTGCCGGGTGTGACCCCCAGCCCATCGCTACTGAAGGCGAGTGAGCCGAGCAAGGCCTGTACTGGCCGAGCACCCCCCTCTCGGACGACCATGGCACCTTGTGGCACCGCCGACTTGGCACGCCGCAGATCCACTTTGTTCGTGAGCCAATGGGCCAGCTTTCCGGCCAGCCAGCGGGCCTGCAGACGGTTGCGGGCGGGCCGGTCAGATTCGGAACCCAGCAGCTGGAGATCCGATCCCTCCGGTGGCAAGACCAGCTGGCATCGATCGATCCCCTGCAAGCCAGAGAGCAGTTCAGCTAAGGCAAATGTCGACAGGGCGGCACTCACGATTCCAACTTCCTTGCCTGTGCCGAGCAAAGGCCGCACAAGGTCGATGACCCGGTCGTTGCCCGTATTGCGGACCAGCCTCATGGCTCGATCGCTTTGGCGATGCGTGGGGCCTTTCGAGCTGGTTCGACCCGTGGCTTCGTCATGCCTTCGGCTGTGGTCTCGGTTTCTGTCACCGATCCGATTGTGGTGGCGGGGACTCGATTCTGCCAATGCCTGCCCAGGCTGCATCGTCATTTCACCAGGAGCACGGTCTGCTTTTGATGGCCAAGGGACTGAACCCTTTGCCGATCTTGAGCTAGCACCGCACTCTTCAGGTGGCGAGTGCCTCGCCCTGGTGCTCCCCCTGCCCAGGCGCCTCCCGACAGATCAGATCCGCCGCCTGCCGCGCCTCGCTGAGCACCTGGAACAGCACATTGGGCTATTCTTTGAGCAGCTCGATCCAATGGCCGAGATAGGCGGCATGGCTCTCGATTTCGCTGCCGATCTCCAGCCGATCGCCCAGCAGCACGGCTCCTAATTCGGCGACCAACTCTTCACGGGCATAGCGCGGCTTCCCAAAGGCGCCGCCCAGATCCCGCTTCAGGCGGGACTCATGGCCGGTGGAGTGGATCTGCTCATGGGCCCAAGTGGCGCAGAATGCCGCGGGCGAGTGAAAGCTGGCGCGATCGGGCAGCTGGATCCGATCGATCCCGGGCAGATAGCAAGCCCTATCCCCGCCAAAGCTGACCGGCACCGGCCAGGCACCCAGCACGGCTTCTGCGGCCTCCAGCCGCTGGGGCTCCGGCTTGGGCTCCACGCCTTCGGCAGCCTTGAGGGTTTCGATCAGAGCGGCGAGGGCTGGGCCCTCGAGATCGGCGGCATTGAAGACCGCCACCGGCCGGTAGCTGGCCCAGCTGCGCAGGGTGACTTCACCGCTTTCGCCGGGCTCCTCGCGGCTGTGCAGCTGGGGCCGCAGGTTGTGAACCGCCTTGCTGCCCTTGCGGGGGAAGATGGCGAGCTTCCTGGCCTCGGCAAAGCCGCACCAGAACGGCAGGGCCGATGCCCGGATGTGCATGCCGAGGGTGAGCAGGATCGGATTGGCGCCGCGGTAGCGATGGCCCGAGAGCAGATTGACGTGGTGGCCGCCACCGGTGCCATCCCAGGGCCGCCGCCAGGGGGCGCAGCCGGCCTCCATCAGCTCGACCAAGGAGGCGACGATCTTCTCCTCGGCCGTGGGGCCTTCGAAGGTTTTGCGTGAACGGGACTGGGACGCGGCCATGAACGGCAAAGCGCGGGATGCCCGAGTGGTGCCCCGCGCAGGCAAGGGCGGCGAAGGCGCCTGTCGCCGAACCGCTCGCGTCAGCCCTTGCCCGTGGGGCGACCATGAGGCATCCCGCGCGACCCATCCCCAGGGGAGTCAGTCCCGCAGCAGATCTCCGCTGCTCCAGCCACCAATCCGCCGCGCCCGTAATGGGCGTGACAGGGTGCTTTTGGTCATCTGCCGATCGAAGCTGCCCCGCGAGGTGGCCATGGCGACAGAGAAGGCAACGCCCGGTGCGCCGACCTCCTGCTGCGGCCAGATGCCGGTGCGGGGCTTGGCGCGAGTCTGGCTATACCCCCGAATACGAGAAACTCGCGCCTACTGCTTCGAAAATGTCGAGAAATCAGGAAATTCGTTATTCCGATCACCTTAATGTTGCCTGATCTTCCTCCTGCATCGACTGGCCTGCTTGAGGCGGCCACGGGTCGCAGCCTCCGGGTGCTCCTCACCGGGGCCAATGCTTCCAGCTCCACCTGCCTGACTGCCCAGGATCCACCCAGCACAAGCCAAGGCCCAGCTTCTGAATAGCGCAGAGCTTTGACACTTGAGATATACGAGATACTTGAGAAGTACGACACATCAGCCCGTCGCTACGGCGGGCGAGTCAAGAATAAAGCGATAGCGCACATCACCCAGGCGCAGGCGCTCGATCGCGTCGTTGACCCGATCCATCGGCAAATGTTCCACCACGGGGCGGATGTTGTGGCGCACGCAGAACGCCACCATCTTCTGCAGGCTGGCTGGGGAGGAGGTGGGGCTGCCGGTGATCGAGCGCCGGGACATGATCAGGTCGAACGCACCCACTTGAATCGGCTCAAGCACAGCGCCGAGCTGGTGCAGCCGGCCGCGGGGAGCAAGGGAGGCCATCACCGCCCCCCAATCGAGGGAATGGTTCACGGTGTTGATCACCAGGTTGAACCGGCCGGCCAGGTTGGCCAGGTTGTCGAGCGCTTCCACCTGATGGGCTCCGAAACGCTTCGCCTCCTCGGCCTTGGCCAGGGTGGTGGTGAGCGCCGTGACTTCACAGCCCCAGGCCCGGGCGAACTGCAGGGCCATATGGCCCAGACCACCAATTCCGATCACGGCCACATGGTCCGTGGGAGAAACGGCCTCATCAATCAATGGGGCGAACACGGTGATTCCGCCGCAGAAGAGAGGGCCAGCTACAGCCGGATCCATCCCCTCGGGCAAAGGAATGGCCCAATCTTGATGGGCGGTGACATGGCTGGCGAAGCCCCCTTGGCGGCCAACGATCGTGGCCTCCAAGGACGGGCAGAGATTGCCGGTGCCGCCCAGGCATTGCCCGCAGTGACTGCAACTGCCACTGATCCAACCTAAGCCGCGCAACTGGCCGATCACACCGGGATCCACCCCCTCACCCACCTGCACGACCCGGCCCACCACCTCATGCCCCGGAACCAGGGGGAAGCTGCTCACACCCCAGTGGTTATCCAGCATGGAAAGGTCGCTGTGGCAAAGGCCGCAATGCAGCACCTCCAGCACCAGCTCATCGAGCGCCGGCTCCATCATCGGCCGCTCCGCTCGCTCCAGGGGCGCGCCGGATTCACGGGCCTGCCAGACAGTGATCGACACAACAGAACGGCGGTGGACCCTTGTTTTAGTGGGAGCTGTGGCGCCCCTGTGCAGCGCTGCGGAAAGCCGAGACGCGGGTGGGCGATGAACCCGCTGGGGCTGCCTGCCCAGGACTTCCAGCTGGACTGGGGCGCTGGCAGCAGCGACGGCCTCGATCCAATGGCCAGGCCCGCGTTGGTGGGGTCCCGAAGCCGGCCACACCGGAGGGAGAGGACTTGCGAGGATCAACGTTCCAATCAGAGCCAAGATGCCCCTCTCCCCCCTGGTGCGGCAGCTGCAGCAGGTGCCCCTCACCCGGGAGGTGCTGGCCCGCAGTGAGCGGCCGGAACGGCTGCGGCTCGGGGGGGCCGGCCGGGCCGGCCGGGCCCTGATCACCAGTGCCCTGGCGAGGGTGGCCGAAGCACCGTTGCTGGTGGTGGTGCCCACCCTGGAGGAAGCGGGCCGGATGGCGGCGCTGCTGGAGCTGATGGGCTGGCAGAGCTGCCAGCTCTATCCCACCAGCGAGGGGTCGCCCTACGAACCCTTCGACCCCACCAGCGAGATCACCTGGGGGCAGCTGCAGGTGCTGGCGGAACTGCTCGATCCGGAGGCCGGCGGCAAGCGGCTGGCGATCGTGGCCACCGAGCGGGCCCTGCAGCCCCATCTGCCCCCTCCGGATGTGCTCGCCGGCCGCTGCCTCACCCTGCGGCGCGGCGACACGCTGGACATCGAAGAACTGGGCGCCACCCTGGCGCGGCTCGGCTACGAGAGGGTGCCCAGCATCGAGCAGGAGGGCACCTGGAGCCGCCGCGGCGACATCATCGACCTCTTTCCCGTCAGCGCCGAGCTGCCGGTGCGCCTGGAGCTATTCGGCGAGGAACTGGAGAAGCTGCGGGAATTCGATCCGGCCAGCCAGCGCTCCCTTGATGCGATCGAGCGGGTGCGGCTCACCCCCACCAGTCATGCGCCCCTGATCGCCGAAGCCCTGCGGGAGCGAATGCCAGAAGGCCTGGAGGCCCTGCTCAGCCCCGAAGCCCTCGATCAGCTGCTGGAGGGGGGCACCCCCGAAGGAATGCGGCGCCTGCTGGGCCTGGCCTGGGAGGAGCCGGCCTCGCTGCTCGACTATCTGCCCGCCGGCACCCTGGTCGCCCTGGAGGAGCGGCGCCATTGCCTGGCCCACGGCCAACAGTGGTTCGACCACGCCGCCTCCCACCACCAGGAGGTGCTGGAAAGCCTGAATCTGGAGGCCGCCGGAGCCGCCGCCCCGTCGGCATCGCCCTCCCTGCTCCCACCGAGCCTCCACCGCGCCCCCGCCGAGGCCCTGGCAGCCCTCGACGCCTTCCGCGGCTTCGACCTGGCTGAACTGCATGAGAGCGACCGTCACCCCAACAGCTTCGATCTGGCTAGCCGGGCGGTGCCGGCCCACCCCAACGCCTTCGGCCGCCTGGCCGGCCTGGTGAAGGGGTATCAGGCCGGGAAAGCCCGGGTGTGGCTGGTGTCGGCCCAGCCCAGCCGAGCCGTGGCCCTGCTGGAGGAGCACGACTGCATCGCCCGCTTCGTGCCCAACCCCCTCGACACACCGGCGATCGAACGGCTGATCGAGCAGAACACGCCGGTGGCCCTCAAGAGCCGCGGCACCGCCGAGCTGGAGGGCCTGGAGCTGCCCGCCTGGAAGTTCGTGCTGCTCACCGACCGGGAGTTCTTTGGTCAGCACAGCCTGGCCGCCAGTGGCTATGTGCGCCGCCGCCGCCGCGCCGCCAGCCGCACGGTCGATCCGTTGCGCATGGTGCCCGGCGACTTCGTGGTGCACCGCAACCACGGCATCGGCCGCTTCCTGAAACTCGAGAAGCTGGCGATCGGCGGCGAAGCGCGCGACTACCTGGTGGTTCAGTACGCCGATGGCCTGCTGCGGGTGGCGGCCGACCAGCTGGGCAGCCTGGGCCGCTACCGCGCCAGCAGCGAGAGCCCGCCCGAGCTCAACCGCATGGGCGGCAGCGCCTGGACGAAGGCCAAGGAGCGGGCCCGCAAGGCGGTGGCCCGGGTGGCGATGGACCTGGTGAAGCTCTATGCCGAGCGCCACAAGGCGCCGGGCTTCGCCTTTCCCCCCGATGGCCCCTGGCAGAACGAACTGGAGGATTCCTTCCCCTACGAACCCACCCCGGACCAGATCAAGTCGATCGCCGAGGTGAAGCGCGACATGGAGAAGCCCCAGCCGATGGACCGGCTGGTGTGCGGCGATGTGGGCTTCGGCAAAACCGAGGTGGCGATCCGGGCGATCTTCAAGGCGGTCACCGCCGGCAAACAATGCGCCCTGCTGGCTCCAACCACGGTGCTGGCCCAGCAACACTGGCGCACGCTGAGCGAACGCTTCGCCCCCTACCCGCTCAAGGTGGCCCTGCTCAACCGCTTCCGCACAACGGCCGAACGCAAGACGATCCTCGATGGGTTAGCCGCCGGCAACGTGGATGTGGTGGTAGGCACCCACCAGCTGCTGGGCAAGGGCACCGGCTTCAAACAGCTGGGGCTGCTGGTGGTGGATGAGGAGCAGCGTTTCGGCGTGAATCAGAAGGAGAAGATCAAGGCGCTCCGCAAGGACGTGGACGTCCTCACCCTCTCGGCCACCCCCATCCCCCGCACCCTCTATATGAGCCTCTCGGGGGTGCGGGAGATGAGCCTGATCACCACACCGCCGCCCCTGCGCCGCCCGATCAAGACCCACCTGGCCTGCCGCGATGAGGAAGCGGTGCGCAGCGCCATCCGCCAGGAGCTCGACCGCGGCGGCCAGGTGTTCTACGTGGTGCCGCGGGTGGAGGGGATCGAGGAGGTGGCCGAGCAGCTGCGCCAGATGCTGCCGGGCCTCAAGCTGCTGGTGGCCCATGGCCAGATGGCCGAGGGCGAACTGGAGAGCGCCATGGTGGCTTTCAACGCCGGCGAAGCCGACCTGATGCTCTGCACCACGATCATCGAATCGGGTCTCGATATCCCCCGGGTGAACACGATCCTGGTGGAGGACGCCCACAAATTCGGCCTGGCCCAGCTGTACCAGCTACGGGGCCGGGTGGGCCGCAGCGGCATCCAGGCCCATGCGTGGCTGTTCTATCCCGGCGATGCCTCGCTCAGCGAGGCGGCACGGCAGCGGCTGCGGGCGATCCAGGAGTTCGCCCAGCTGGGCTCCGGCTACCAGCTGGCGATGCGCGACATGGAGATCCGCGGGGTGGGCAACCTGCTTGGGGTGGAGCAGAGCGGCCAGATGGAGGCGATCGGCTTCGACCTCTATATGGAGATGCTGCAGGAGTGCCTGGCGGAGATCCAGGGCCAGGACATCCCGGCGGTGGATGACACCCAGATCGACCTGCCGCTCACCGCCTTCATCCCGGCCGAGTGGATCCCGGAGAATGAGGAGAAGATGGCCGCCTACCGGGCCGCCGCCAACTGCATCAGCAAGGAGGCCCTGGTGGAGCTGGCCGCCGGCTGGACCGACCGCTACGGCGCGATCCCGGCGCCGGTGCAGAGCCTGCTGCAGCTGCTGGAACTGAAACTCGTTGCAAAGAGGTGCGGCTTCTCGCGGATCAGGCCGGAGAAACCCAACATCGCCCTGGACACACCGATGGAGGAGCCGGCCTTCCGACTGCTGCGCCAGGGTCTGCCCCAGCACCTTCATGGGCGGCTGGTTTACCAAGGCGGGACCGGCAGCACGGCGAAGGTGCTCGCCCGCGGCCTGGGGGTGCTGCCGATCGAACGGCAGGTGGAGGAACTGATGGGCTGGCTGCGCGCCATGGCCGACCAGATTCCGGGCTCCGATGGCCTCCGGGATGCCCAGCGGGCCGAGGAGGCCTCAGCGCGGAATGCGGCGGTGCTGACGGTGTAAGCGGCGCCCAGTGGGGAAGGGCTCAGGTGCAGCGGAGCGGAATCGGGGGCGCGGCGTCGCAGCCTTCACGAAACTTCGTTAAGATCATGTGAGCGTTTGTTACGGACCGCCATGGCTGGCTACCTCGGGGAGGTGATGGACATCAGTGTCGGCTTTGATGTCTCCTCCATCTCCACCGCACTCCTGTGCCTGGGCGCCCTCGGCCTTGTCGTGCTGTTGCGAGAAAAACCCAGCAACGACGACGACGACTCCTCCCCCGGCGGCGGCCTGATGCAGCCCGTGGCCTGAGTCGGCTTGACCCAGTTGTTCGCTGCCATGGAGGCCGTGGTGATCCAGGTGGACCACGGCGATGGCCTGGCATACATGGCTGAACTGTCCCTGATGGGTCCCGATCGCTTCCGTTAATGCTGGCTGAATGAAAAGCATCGCATTCACTTGCTAGAGGCCGATCCCCTCTGACCAAGGCTGATCCTGCTGGAGCCCATGAACATCCGCTTCGTGTATCCGCACGAAGCCAGCGTGGAAGTGCCCCTCAACAGCCTTGCGGCCCTGGATCTCGGAAATCGGGTGCTCCTTGATGACGAGTCGCTTGAATTGCTTGAAGCGGCGGACCAGAAGCACCAGCGCCATGGCCTAGCGGGTCGCGTGCTGGGCATCGATCACCTGGCCAGCCGCGTGCTGGCTGGGGAGCGGAAGGATGCGCTGCTTGAGCACCTCACAATGGTGCCCTATTACTTCTGGGGTGCTTACAACATCGCCGCGATGAACTCCTCCACCAATGTCACCCGGCATCCCTCGATCGGTGATGAAAAGCAATCACCAGCACGGGTATTCACCGAGGATTTTGTCGTGGATGTGCTGACAGCGGCGGCGGGAGAGGCCGAGCGTTACCAGCACGGCCATGTCTTCGACTGAACGAGCCGGCGGATACGGCTTCCCCGACCCCCGCTGACGGTTGCTGCACCGCGCCGGCCCTGGCTGCGCGGGCCAAGTGGCTGCAGGCTGTGGAGATGCGGCCCGTCTCCCCTTGCCCCGCGCTCGGTTCCCCCTCCCCTCACCCACCGCCGCCCTGGCAGCGGTCTGGCGTCATCCGTCGTCCTGGTCGGTAGCCCTGGCTGCCCTGCTGCTCACGGCCCCGGTTCCGGCCAGCCTGGCCCAGGCCGGAACCGCACCCGGGCGTAGGCCAGCCAGCTGGGCGGACATCGACAACCTCCGGAGCCTGCTGATGGCCCGCGGCACCAAGGTGCTGCAACAGGACTGCAACCAGCGCGGCCTGCAGGGTCTCTATCACGACCGCAGCGACACGATCGTGATCTGCCGCGTGCACCGCGATCCGGAGGCGGTGTGGAACACCCTGGCCCATGAGGCCACCCATCGCATGCAGGCCTGCGCCGGCGGCAGCATCACCGACCCCCGCCACCATCAGGCGATGGCCCGGGCCCTGGCCACCTACGAACCCCAGGAATGGCGCTCGATCGCCCTCTACCCGCGGGAACAGCAGCTCAGCGAACTGGAGGCCCGCTACACCGCTCGCCTCCCACCGGAGCAGGTGCCGCGCCTGTTACGCCGCTACTGCAACGGTTCCGGACCGTCCACCCTATCTCGACAACCCTGAAGCCATGAACGATCTTCTCCTCTCCCTCGCCATGGCGGCCCTCGGCCAGCTCGGGGGCTATGGCGCGGCTCCCGGCATGGGTGGCGGCCCCGGCAGCGGAATCGGACCCGGCAGCGGCTATGGACCAGGCATGGGCTACAGGCCAGGTCTTGGAGCTGGCCCCGGCATCCAGATCGCTCCGGGGGGCATGGGCCCTGGCATCCGAATCGGCATCCGGGGCGGGGGCTCTCCCATGGGGGTGCCCCTTCCCTACGGCGGCTACCCCGGGAGAGGCCCCGCCCCGGTCTATCCCGGTGGCATCACCCCAGGCACGGGTGAGCGGGGCTATCCCACCACGGCCATGCCTCAGCGCCCCTCAAGCGCTGAGCCGGCGCCCAGCAGCGAAGCCGAGGCCTTCGGGTTAGCCCCATACCGATGAAACCAGCCCGGCTCAGGGGCGTTTGCGGCTGAGGTTCATCAGTCCCCGGATGCCCCGGGCGGGGATGCGGCTGCTGCCACCTGGGACTCCTGGCGCCAGGCAGCGGGCGCTAGCACGAGAAACAGCCCCCACCAGAGCAGCACCCCGATCGAAACCCCCAGGGTCAGCCACCAGCGACCAAAGAGCAGCCAGCTGATGGTCACCACAGCCACGCCGGTGAGCAGAATCGACCAGGGTTGACACCACCAGGGCTTGTGAGTCCAGATCGAGAGGTCTTGGCCCTCCGTCATGTCCTCGGCCAGGGGGAGGTCCCGGGGCATTTCGGCCCCGGGATCCGGCTCACTTAACACCGACCGCTGCGGGCACGTTGGCACTGCCGGGCTTGTAGGCCCGCTGCAGGGTGGCGCCGGTCTGGATCCCCCGGATCAGGGTGGTTTCGGCTACGCGGTACTGGGGATCCTTGCGGGTCCCGAGATCCTCGATGGTGAGAGCCTTGGCATCCTCCTCGGAGAGCTTGGCAGGCACATCGGGCACGATGCCACGGTGGTGAATGTCGTGGTTGGCGGGGGTGAGGTACTTGGCGATGGTCACGGTCATGCCGGAACCATCAGAGAGCCCCCGCACCGACTGCACCAGACCTTTGCCGAAGGTCTTCTGACCTACCAGGAGTGCACGGTTGTTCTCCTGGAGAGCACCGGAGAGAATTTCGCTGGCGCTGGCGGAGCCTTCATTCACCAGCACCACCAGGGGCTTGGAGGTGATCGCCTTTCCCGTGGCCCGCTTTACATCCTGAATGCCGTCGCGGGTCTTGGTGGAGACGATCACCCCTTCATCAAGCAACTGACGCGCGATCTCCACGCTGGCCACAAGCAGTCCACCGGGGTTGCTGCGCAGATCCAGCACATAGCCCTTCACCCCCTGGGCCTCCAGATCCTGAAGGGCAGCACGCATATCGGCTGCGGCATTGGCATTGAACTGCTTGAGGCGGATGTAGCCCAGCTTCTCGCCATTCGGGCCGGTGTTCACCTGGTGCTGCACAGCGTGGAGTTCAATCAGTTCCCGCACCAGGGCGAGCTGGATCGTTTCGCTTTTGCGCCGCAGGGTGAGATTCACCGGCGTGCCCGATTTGCCGCGGATCAGTTTAACCGCGTCCTCGGTGGTCATACCCTTGGTGCTCTTGCCGTCGATGGCGGTGATCACATCCTTGGGCTTCACACCGGCGCGTGAGGCGGGGGATCCCTCGATCGGAGCGATCACCACCAGTTCTTTGGTGTCCTTATCGAGGCTCAGCTGGATGCCCACTCCGGAAAGCTCTCCGGATGTGTCGATCTGCATCTCTTTGAACTCGCGCGGATCCAGGAAGCGCGTGTAGGGATCATCAAGGGTGCCCAGCATGCCGCGGATCGCGACATAGGCCTCCTTGGGGTTGTCATAGCTCTTGGCAAGCAGATCACGCCGCAGCTTGCGCCAGCGGTCCTGGGTGTACTTGCCGGTTGTGTCCAGGTAATCGCGGAACACGATCTGCCACACCTGGTCCATCACCTCCTTCGGACTGTCGGTGATGGCCAGACTTCCGGGGGCCAACCCCATATCGCGGGCCATCACCGCGGTGGCGGCACAGGCTCCCAGACCGAGAAGCACCACGAAAGTGGTGCGACCGCTGCGCATGCGGAGAATCCTTGAAGGGGACAGAAACTCCCTTCAAGGTAGCGCCGCCGCTTGCCACTCACGCGGGTCTCAGGGGTCAACCCAGCGGCCGTCCTCCCGGATCAGGGCGATCAGGGCTTCCACCCCCTCGGCTTCCGGCACCCGACGGATCTCGTCGCGGCCGCGGTAGAGGGAGATGGTGCCAGGGGTCTTACCCACATAGCCGTAGTCGGCATCGGCCATCTCGCCGGGGCCATTGACGATGCAGCCCATCACGGCGATATCAAGGCCGGTGAGGTGGGCGGTGGCGCTGCGCACCTGATGCAGCACCTCCTCGAGGTTGAACAGGGTGCGGCCGCAGCTGGGGCAGGCCACGTATTCCACCATCGTTTTGCGCAGACCGAGCGCCTGCAGAATCGAGTAGCAGACCGGAATCTCCTTCTCCGGTGCCTCGGTGAGGGAAACGCGAATGGTGTCGCCCAGGCCCTCGGAGAGCAGGGTGGCGATGCCGGCGGTGCTCTTGATGCGGCCGTAATCGCCGTCGCCGGCCTCGGTAACGCCTAGGTGGAGGGGGTAAGGGAAACCCTCGGCATCCATCCGGTCGGCCATCATCCGGTAGGAGGCCAGCACCACCGGGGCGCGGGAGGCCTTCATCGACACCACGATGTTGTGGAAGTCGAGGCGATCGCAGATGCGGATGAATTCCAGGGCGCTCTGCACCATGCCCAAGGGCGTGTCGCCGTAGGTGAACAGCATCCGCTCAGCCAACGAACCGTGGTTCACACCGATCCGCAGGGCCTTGTCCTGAGCCTTGAGCAGGCTCACCAAGGGCTCGAAGGTGGAGGCGATGCGCTCGCCGATCGCGGCGAACTCTTCGGAGCTGAATTCGCTGCGATTCGGGTCGGGCTTGTCGAACACGAACAGGCCCGGGTTGATGCGCACTTTGTCGACGTGCTGGGCCACCTCCAAGGCGATCTTCATGCCGTTGTGGTGCACATCGGCCACCAGCGGCACTGGTCGGTAGGTGTCCTCCAGGCGTTTACGGATCTCTCCCATCGCCTTGGCATGGGCCAGGGATGGCACGGTGACCCGCACGATTTCGCAGCCGGCCTCGTGCAGGCGGCGGATGCCGGCGGTGGCGCCCTCGATGTCGAGAGTGTCCTCATTGATCATCGACTGCACCACCACCGGGTGCTCGCTGCCGATCCAGATGTCGCCCACCCGCACGCTGCGGGTCTTGCGGCGGCGGATCGTGGTGGCGTAGCGGGGATCGTCCGCCCAGGAGGGCAGGGCCTCAGCGGTGAATCCCGGCGCAGCGGCTGTGGTCCCGGAGGCAGCAGAGGCAGCGTCGGGGCGGGACGGGGCGGCGGTCATCGCGGGGGCTGCGCGTGGCCAAAGCCTGTCACAGCGGGCGGAAAATTGGCGAGGGCACCAGCACCTCCGCCAGCATCGGGAAGTGGCGCCGGTTGAGGGTCACCAAGGTGGCGCCGGCAGCTTCGGCAGAGGCGGCGATCAGGGCATCCGCCAGGCCGGTGCCGTGGCTGGGGCCATACTGCCGCCGCCAGAAGCCGGCGCGCTGGGCCGGCTGGCGATCGAGGGGTAGCACCTCAAAGGCCGCCACGAAGGCATCGAGTCGCCGCCGTTCCTTGCCATCGCGCACGCCGGCGTAGAGCTCCGCAACCGTGATCGCCGATGTGGCCAGAGGCTGCTCGGTGCCCTCCAGAAAGGCCACGGCTTGGGGTTGATCCCGCAACTAATCGATCAGCACATCGGTGTCGACCACCAACAGCGGCGGGGCCGAACGCCCAGTCATGGCTCCAGAGCCACCATGGAGCGATCCAGTTCGCCGCGTAGAGCGGACCAATCCGGGAGATTGGTGCGCTCAGCCCAGAGCCCGCGAGCCTGGCGCAACCTGCCCAGGCACCCCTGCGGCTGCTGCTGCTGAAGGAAGGCGTCGATCGCCTCGCGGATCAGGGCGCTCTGGCTGCGGCCGCTGCGCAAGGCCAGGACCTGCAATCCCTGCCGTTCCGCCTCAGAAAGGTAGATCTGGGTGCGCAGCATCGCGCCGGCAGACGGCGATGAAGACGCGGCTGAAGAAAGGGAAGACGACATGGCCGGTGATTCTGCTGCTGGGTCGACCGATGAAGAGGACTACCTGGTGTACACGGCATACAGCGCCACTCCGGGTGCTCACCCCACCCAGCGCACGCCGTCGCCGTAGCCGAGCAGGGTGCGATCGGCGGTGATCAGGCTCAGCCGCTCCTGGGCGGCCTGTGCCACCAGCAGGCGATCGAAGGGATCGCGGTGAACCCAAGGGAGGTGCTGCACAGCAAGCACATGACTGACCTGGATCGGCAGTTCCAGGAATCCCTGCTCCAGCAACCCGAGGCGCATAGCCGCCAGGGAGTCGCCAAGCCGCTGCGGCGCATAGCCGACCCAGACCAGAAGCTGGGTGTCCAACAACAGGCCGTTCATCCCTGCTAGGTGACTGATTCAGGACCCAGGTCGAACATGGCGTTGATCTCGTCTTCAAAATCGCGCTTGAGATCGGCATCAATCCGAGCTGTCCCGGCCAGAAACCCCAGACGGCGGGGAGGCTGCTCATCCATCACAGGGATCAGCCGCACCAGCGGCTTGCCGGCGCGGGCGATCACCACCTCCTCACCGGCCAGGGCCTGATCCACGTAGCGGGAGAGGTGGGTCTTGGCGTCGTGGAGATTGACCTGCATGCTGAGACGCCAACCTCGGACTTAGTCCAGGCTAGCGGCTAAGCCAGCCATCGCAGGGCTTCAGCCTGCGCTCTGGCTGAACAGCAACGACCAACTGCCAGCAGACAGATCGGGCTGGATGCGCCTGAAGGGCGGCAGAGGTCCCGAAGGCGCAGGCGGCGTTCGCCACGTTCCCCGATGCGGAACTGGCCCTGAGGCCAGGGCCAGCCGGCTACCCCTGGGCGAAACAGCGCGCCGGGCGCGTGCCAAGCCCCCTGGTGATGGCTGCCCGTGCTTCACGGGATCCATGTAACCTGGTCGAATAACGAATCTCACCCTCGCCATCTACGAAACACTGTTGCAGCGGGCGCGGGAGGCGGCGCTGCGGGAGAACATCTCGGTGAATGCCTTGGTGCGCGACTTCCTCGGCCGTTGTGGGGAGGCCCGCAGCCGCCGCATCGAGGCCTTTGATCAATTGAGGTGGTCTGGCTTTTCTGGACAGCCCCCATCGTTAACCTCTGAGGCGGGGCACCGCCCCTGAAAGGGGCTCCCACCGTAGGCGCAGCCTTCTCCGCAGGAGTTGAGCAAGCGCCGCACCCACAGTCCCGAGTTCAAGGCCAGGGTCGCCATGGAGGCGATCAGTGGCCGCAAGTCGATCCAGGAGATCGCCGCCGACCATGCCATCGGGTTTGCGCAATGCAGCGCACCTTCCGGTGCGACCCAATCCAGGTGAGCCAGTGGAAGCGGCAGCTGCTCGATGGAGCCAGCGAGCTGTTGATCAGGGGCAAGCAGACTAAGGACAAGGACGAGGGGCAGGCCAAGGAGGCTGAGCTGTTCCAGCAGATCGGCCGGCTCCAGATGGAGCTGGAGTGGCTCAAAAAAAAGTCTCAGCTGCTCTGATGCCCGTGAACTGCGCAAGCTGGTCGATCACGACCACCCCGATCTCAGCGTCAGCCGCCAATGCGTACTGCTGGGTCTGGCTCGATCCACGCTGTACTACCGGCCTATACCGGTGCGGGAATCGACACTGCGGATCATGGCCAGAATCGATGTTCTATACCTGGAAGATCCCTGCAGCGGCAGCCGCCGGATGGTGGACTACCTGGCCAGAGATGGGATCCCGATCAGCCGTGACCGAGTGCGAAACCTCATGCAGCGCATGGGTTTATGGGCGATCTACCAGAAACCGCGCACCACGGTCCCTGGTCATCCATCCGTGCGATTCACCTGCCTGGTGGATCTCAGCATGGTCACGGCAGTGGATCAGGTGTGGGCCACCGATATCACCTACATCCCGATGCGGAAAGGTTTCCTTTACCTGGTGGCGATTGTTGATCTCTTCTCCAGGAATATACTCAGCTGGAAGCTCTCAAACAGCCTCCTGATCAGCAAGAAGACTCCGCAGAACGCAGGAGCCGCTCTGGGCATGGTGGGCAGCCCACCGCAGCTATCAGGAGCCGCTGATGCAGTGTCTTCAGATTGAATCGACGGTTAAAGCGGTACGCGATTTCCGCAAGGTAGCGGTTACTATATTTGGAAAATAAAAATGCATGGTAGTCACCACCAATCCCCGTCTTTACATTGCCTAAGATTGTGTTGAGCCACTGGAACAACGGCAGTTCTTTTGGCTTTCGGCCTCCTGCAATCTTTGCAATATGCTTGCAGCGGGCCTCGGTCACTCCCGCGAAACACGCCAGGCCATCGGTGATGACAGTCGTCCCGGCTGCAACATGGTTTTGAGCCCAGCTTGCAATGGCTTTTGTTGTGAATCCACTTACACGACTCATCCGCATGCGGATCGGTCGTTTCTTTTCATTGAATTCCACGGCTGCTACGAAGGGGACCTTGTTCTCCGATCCACGACCAGCCTTGCCACCACTGAGCTCACCGCCAAGATAAGCATCATCAATCTGCACGAGTCCACCCAGCAGATAGTGGTCATCACGTTGCTGCATCGCATGCATCAGCTTGTGATGAATCATCCAAGACGTAGGGTAACTTACCCCAAGCTGACGCTTCAGCGCCAAGGCAGAGAGCCCTGTTTTCGCCTGGCTGATCATATAGATCGCCTGAAACCAGATGGTGAGCGCCAGCTTGGTGGCTTCAAAAACGGTCCCTGCCGTCAGCGTTGTCTGGTGGCGGCAGTTCTTGCATTGATATCGCTTTCGCCGCCTGTCATGAATCACCCCGTAGTGTGCACCTCCACAACGCGGACAGCGAAACCCCTCCGGCCATCGAGCCTTTTCAAGCGCTGCCTCGCACTGTGACTCTGTGCCGTATTGCTCCGTAAACTGGGTGAGGGACAGCCCCGCCTGATATGGATTTTGCTCTGGGGCATTGCCCCACCTCTCTGGATAGTACTTCCGTACCATTCTAGGCTCGAGATGGGTTCTTGTCAGGGCTTGCGGAGCTTCCTTGCTGATCAGGAACAGCCTTGATACGGAGTTCTGTTTGGATGCCCTTGCGATGGCGTTGGAGGGCTGCCGCAAGCCAGGGATCTTCCACTCCGATCAAGGATGTCAGTTCACCTCATCCGACTTCGTGGCCAAGCTGCAAGACGAGAAGATCAAGATCAGCTGGTCAGGTAGGAAGCGCTGCTACGACAACATCCTCGTTGAACGGCTGTGGCGCACAGTCAAGTACGAGGAGGTCTACCTGCGTGCCTACACCGATGGCTGGGAAGCTGAGATCAGCCTCGCCCGCTTCCTATGGAGGTACTGCCATGTAAGGCCGCACAGCTACCTGGGAGGCAGAACTCCCCATGAGGTCTACACTGAGACCGAACCCTGTTCCTCCCGCCCGGGGTTAACGATGTCAGGGGCCAGAACTGTCCAATAAAA
>Ga0208360_1000151_pt1 | contig 20369 bp, 24 predicted proteins | sample LakMenE27Jul10ns_FD_150739 | JGI IMG/M metagenome (GOLD analysis project Ga0208360, IMG submission 150739) | Freshwater microbial communities from Lake Mendota, WI - 27JUL2010 deep hole epilimnion ns (SPAdes) | ecosystem: Environmental > Aquatic > Freshwater > Lake > Epilimnion/Euphotic zone ...
TCAGAACTTTTCAATGCTTTATCTTCACAGGTTACTCAGAGCATTCGCAAGGTATGGGATGCAGAAGTTAAATGAGATTAAACCAGTTGAAGAACCGAAATGGCAACCAAGGTATATCTCTGATGATGAAAAGATAGAAACTGCCTTTGATTGTTACTCTAAGTTTAAGCAATGGGATAACATTGTTTTCGGTATTGATGTCTTCCATATCCTTCACAAACGTGGCAAAATCATTGTAGAGGTTGAGGATACTTATGACAAGGTAATATCTGCAATGAATGACAGGATGTTTAAAGGTTCAAGACAAGACAAGATAGACATCAAGAACAAGTTAAAGGATGAAGAATACCTCGAGCATCAGTGCTATCGTATGGCGGTAGCACAATACTTTGACAAACTTTTAAACAATAAATGATGGACCTATCAGCTGGAATGATAACAAAGTTTGCATTAATCAAGTTAGAGGCAAAAGGTTTTTATGTGTGGCGAAATAATAATATCAGTGTACCTGGCAGGAAGTTCATAGGTGAACGTGGTGTGGCAGATATTACTGGATTCTGCAAGAGTACAGGTAAGGCGGTCTATTGTGAGGTAAAGACAATTAAGGATAAACTTAGTGATTATCAGATAGTTTTTCTCAATAGGGCAAAGAATGCAGGTGCATTGTGTTACCTTGCAACTGACAATAAAGGCATCCCTGAACTTAACGAATGGGTCTGACAAAGAACGATATCATCGCAGGTCTGTACACCGATAAGGATATAGACAATGCCATCAAGAAGATGCAACCTTTTGAGTTGCAGGATGATTTGAGGCAGGAGATGTTTATGGTACTTTGTGAGATGGATGAGGCAAAGTTTATGTCAATGCATAACGGGGGATTCTTAAAGTTCTACTTGGTCCGCACAATGCTCTCAATGATAAAGTCGGATAGGTCAACTTTCTTTAATAAGTTTAGGAGGGTATTTACTGAATGGACCGAGAAGTACGATGCACCCGATGTAAGCGATACTATACAAACCGATGAGATAACTGTTAAACTGAATAACTCTTTAAAGATTCTGCATTGGTACGAATTGGAAATCCTTAGACTTTATTCCGAGAACGGGCAAAACATAATGTCACTTTCACGAGATACTGGCATCCCTTATAGGTCGCTAATGAAAACCATTAAAAAAACTAAAACACTTTTAAAATATAAAATCAAAAACCATGCTATTACTTAAAATTGTTATCGCAACGCTTTTCTCCGTTTTTTACATAATTGATATGGCAAGACTACCCGAACGCTTCAATGTCAATTTTAAACCATTTAATTGCAATATGTGCCTATCAGTATATATTGCTATTGCTTTGTACTTCCTGCCCGTAATGGTCCTTAATTGCGTTTTGGTGGCATTTGTCGCAGGGGTATCTGCTCCGCTATTCCGTAACCTTATGAATAACATATTCTTTAAAAAATAATCACTATGGAAAAATTAACGGCAGTCCAATGGTTAGCATTAAGGTATCACCACAGGCAAGGTTATCTTTCACAAGATGACATAGCAGAAGCAAAAACAATGGAGAAAGAGCAAATAATAAATGCACATAGCACACAATATAAAGGTGGATTCAACAGTGATGGTAATTTTTTTGAAAACAAAATAACAGGTGAACAATACTACAACGAAAACTATAACAAATGAACCAAGAAGATGAAAAGTTTATTCAAGACAATATCTACAACTTTGAATGCGTAAAGATTGGGTTCATGAAGAATCTACCTTTACATATCTTGGTTGGGTATGAGCAGATTTATCGCAGGTATCTTGACCCTGGGTTTATTCTAACAAGTTGGTGTGCTAACTGCGTAGCGGACATGATGAAGCGGTTAAGTAACTATTGGGATTCATACCAAGCATCCAAGTTGCTTGATGCCATAATTGTAGAGCAACCGATACCGAAAAAGAAAGGCAGACCATTTAAAAATAAACAATGAGAATAATCACAGTCGGTCAGCGTAATTCGGGGGTGTCATTCCATAGGTTGTTCAATCCTTTAATCTACTTGCCAAAGGATTATGCAATGATGACCGATGTACTTACCGAAGAAGAACTTGAAAAAGGGTATGACATACTTTTTATCAATAGGTACATAGCAGGAATGGAGGTTGATGAGGTTGTAAGATTGCGAGATAAGTACGGATTCAAGTTGGTGGTTGATGTTGACGATTATTGGAACTTAGATGCTTGGCATATTCTTTACGGCAAATATCCAACGCAGAAGGTCATTGACCATATCAAGGTCGCAGATATTGTAACTTGCTCAAACAATGATTTAGCGGTTCAAATTGATGAACTCAATCCGAATTGGATAGTAATTCCAAACGCTTTGCCTTATGGTGAGGACCAGTTCACGGATGTAAAGACTGAATCGGAAAAGGTCCGTTTTGTTTATGCAGGGTCAATCACACACGAAAAGGATATCGCAATCCTTAAAAACCCAATGAAAAGGGTGGCAGGAGATGCAATGGTAAAGAGCAAGTCAAGTTTTATCCTTTGCGGATATAGCGAGGACAAGAACGTGGCAAACGTATGGGGCAGAATGATTAACGACTACCTATGTGGATTCAATGTTGATGGTTACATACGGGCAGCGTTACCGGTCGACCAATATATGAACTTTTACAATGAAGCGGATGCTTGTCTTGTTCCTTTGGTAGATTCCAAGTTTAACTCAATGAAGTCTAACCTTAAAGTCCTTGAGGCAGCGACTAAGAATGCACCTGTCATTTGTTCCAATGTCAAACCTTATGCATATTGTAAGGATATCATCCGAGTAAACAATCAATCCGATTGGTTCACAAATATTAAAAAAGTTGTCAAAGATGCTATTTATAGGCAAGAGATGGGGATTGCTAATGGGGAATGGTGTAGGGAGAACTTCAATCTTATCAAGGTAAACAAACTTCGTTCACAAATATTCAACGCATTATGCCAGTAATTAAGTGCAGTAACGGAAAGTATCGCATCGGTTCGGGTCAATGCATCTACGATACAAAAGAGAAGGCGACTGAGGTATGGACCGCAATACTTGTAGGGGGTAAATATTCTTACAAGAAACCAAAAGAAAAAAACACAAAAACCAAACGCAATGGATAGAGTCCTTATCGCAATGGCGGTGCATGACACCGAGGAAAACAAAAGGTCAGAACTAACCGAAAAGGTCTTAAATGAATTAAACTTTCAGCATATCTTTTATGACCATGATTTTTGGATTATAGATAATAACTCTTGTCAAGCAACAAAGGAAATCATCAAGCAATATCCATTTGTAAATATCATAACTAATGATGAGAACATTGGAACGGCAGAGGCGGTTAACCTTGCTTGGAAGCATCGTAAACCTGGTCAGCATTGTATCAAGATGGACAACGATGTAATTATAGACAATGTTGATTGGGTTAAAGAAATGGTGGAAGCGATAGAACGTGAAGCAAGGATTGGAATAGTAGGTTTAAAGCGTAAAGATTGTTGGGAAGAACCGAATCACGCATTACCTGATTGGAGAAGCGAATTGATTATGCTACCACACCTTGCAGGTCAGCGTTGGATTATAGTTGAGAAGTGTCATCACATCATCGGTACTTGCCAAATGTACTCATCCGCTTTGCTTGACAAAATAGGGTATCTTTGCCAACCTAACCTCTATGGTTACGATGATGTCCTTGCTTCTCATAGGTCAACAGTTGCAGGGATGTGGAATGTGTTTTTGCCTCACATTGAGATTGAACACATAGACAAAGGGGAAACCGAATACCAAACGTGGAAGGAGAAACATAGTGCAGAAGTAACTCAACAGGTAATCAAGATGACCCATGAATACTATCACGGCACAAGACCAATATATTACAATCCATTCTAATGAAAGTAATCGTATCACTTGACAATCCGAATCACGCAGGTTGGTTAAAGTTGGAGGAATCTCTCAAGCAACACGGGTGGGCATACCATCCAATAGTCAGAGAGTGGAAAGGGTTTGGAACTAAGATAATAGGACTTTATGATTACCTATGCTCAAACGATATTGATGAGTTCATCTACCTTGATGCTTACGATAACTACTGCATAGCAGGACCTCAAGAGTTTAAGTTTAAAAAGAAGGACTACCCGATGATAGTATCAAGTGAGAAAGGATGCTATCCCGACATACACAACATGGGCAAGTTCCCAGTAGTCAATCACGAATGGAAGTTCCTAAATAGTGGGCAGATATACGGAAACAAAAAGGACTTCCTTGATATATACCATAGCAATCCTCCAAGGTTTGAGGATGACGACCAGCGTTGGTACACGGACCGCTTCCTTGCAATGCCCGACAAGATAGGACTTGATTACTGCAACATATTCCAATCCGTAGCGTTTGAGGTTGAAGGTGACTTCACCCTAACTTATAACAGACTTTACAACAATAAAACCCATACCTTCCCAATGTTCATTCACGGAAACGGCAAAACCGATATGACTAAATTTTACCAACTATGATGGAATCGATTGTAAAGGAATATACCGACAAGGTAAATGCGGACCAAGAACTCAAAGCATACCGGGATTGGATTGAAGCAAACGCATTCGGATTCGGGGAGAGGTGTTTTATTTGGATGTGGAATGATATTGTTGCAAGGATGCCTAATGAGTTTACATTTATGGAGATAGGTGTTTTCAGAGGGCAGATTCTTGGATTGGTTAAGTTACTGGCAGACCGACACGGCAAAAAGGTTAGGCGAATCGGAATCACACCGCTTGACACATCGGATGGACATTGGGAAAGTGACTACGAAGCAGACATAAAGAAACTACACGACACCTTTAAGATTGCAAATGATTACGAACTAATCAAACTTGATTCAACTAATCCCGTAGCGGTAAACCTTGCCTCAAAGAATCCTCCCGATGTTCTTTACATAGATGGAGGACATACTTACGAGGTAGTAATGGCAGACCTAAAGAACTACATCCCAATCCTAAAGGTAGGCGGTACACTTGTCATTGACGATTGTAACAATGCAATTCCGATGCCGTGGGGTTACTTCGCAGGGATTCAATCGGTATCAAACGCAGTAGACCAATTCCTCCCAAGAGAAGGACAGAACGAATTATGGAAGCATGAACTAAACTTAGTACACAATAGGGTACTTACAAAATTGAAATAAAATGGCAGCAGCAAAAGGAAACAAATATTATAAAAATAGGGAGAAGGATGGTAGACCAAAAGCAATAGAATCACCTGAAGTGATGTATCAACTCTTCCAAGAGTATTGCGAACATACCAAAGCAAATCCCATCAAGGTTAAGGATTGGGTAGGGGGTATGGCAAAACCAGTAATAAGGGAAAAAGAAGTTCCTTTGACAATGGAGGGGTTTGATATTTATTGCTTTAGACAAGGCATAATGTCACAAATGGACCACTATTTTAGCAATAGGGAAGGAAGATACGAAGATTTTGTCGCTATCTGTTCACGTATAAGGAGGGAAATCAGGGATGACCAAATCAAAGGAGGCATGGCAGGGATATTTAACCCGAGCATTACGCAAAGACTTAACAACTTGGTTGAAAAGACCGAGAACAAACATGAGGTAAGTGAGATAAAAATCACCCGTGACCGCTAACGTAAAACTTTACAATCCACACGATGCCCAAAGGAAGGTCATAGATTGCGATAAAAGATTTATTGTGATGATGGCAGGGCGAAGATTTGGTAAGTCCTTAATCAGTCAGACAATCGCCTTAGAAAGCGGAATTGAGGGTAAGAGGGTAGCATACATTACACCAACCTATCAACTCGGTAAGATATTCTTTCAGGAGTTGCTTGATATGCTACCTCTTGAGATTTACAAAAAGAATGAGGCAGACTTGGTGATTACCTTTATCACTGGTGGTACAATCCGATTCTTTACGGGTGAAAGGTTGGACAATCTCCGAGGGTTAAAGTTTCACCTTTGCATAATTGATGAAGCAAGTTTCATCCCTGACCTTGAAGGAGGTTGGTTAAACTCAATCAGACCTACCCTAACAGATTACAAGGGTAAAGCATTGTTCTTGTCTACTCCAAAGGGTAAAAACTACTTTTACTCATTGTTTATGAAAGGGAACGGAGGTGAGGAAGATTGGCAAAGTTTCAAGTTTAGTACCTATGATAATCCGTACATAGACAAGTCAGAGGTTGATAGTGCAAGGATGCAACTGCCTGAGGTAGTCTTTGAGCAAGAGTACATGGCAAACCCTGCCGAGAATGCTGCCAATCCTTTCGGGTCTGCTTACATAAGGCAATGCATCTTTCCGATGTCTAATGGTCCTGTTGCTTGTTATGGCATTGACCTTGCCAAAGCGGTAGACTGGACTGTGGTGATAGGTTTGGACAAGAACGGGTCTGTATGCCATTATGAACGCTTCCAAAGGGATTGGAGGCAAACTAAGGAGTACATTGTTAATCTACCTAAAGCACCAATCCTGATGGATTCTACGGGGGTAGGAGACCCAATCTTTGAGGATATGCAACGTGAGGGATTAGATGTGCAAGGGTATAAGTTCAGCAGTACCTCAAAGCAAATGCTAATGGAGGGTCTTGCATCCGCTATTCACCAAAGGAAAATCACCTTCCCCCCTGGTCCTATCGTTGATGAACTTGAAATCTTTGAGTACCAATATACCTCATTCGGGGTAAAGTATTCTGCACCTCAGGGATTCCATGATGACTGCGTTGTCAGTCTTTCCCTTGCTTGGCAGCACCTCCAAAAGAATGTGGGGAGTGGGAGGTATTCATTCGCATAGGGGGAATTAGGGGGAAACGGGGGGAAGTCGGGGGGAAACTACTTTTTTTAAAATATTTTACTAAAAAAGTTAGTTATCTAAAATATTTAGTATTTTTGCTAAGTCAATCCGAAAGATAGTAGAGTATGTTTCGGGTTTGATTCATGCAAACCTGCATCAATTAGACCCACCTGCTCTACCAGTGTGGGTTCTTTTTTTTACCTACCTTTGGATGATTGGGTCTTAACACGGGTTCACCCCAACTTTAGCACAAAAAGTAAATGAATGAACGTGTCATCTATGCTTAACAGTTCGCCTCGGTAACGGACTGGAGATGATAAGAACGGAATAAAGTGGTAGTAATTACAATGATAACTACCGACAAGGATAACCAAAAAAACCCGTTCTCCCTTCTTGGATAGGGGTGCATAGTTTGGCAATGATTGGGAGTGCATAAAGAATCCCAAGACATCAAGGGTATCCTTGGATAGACATTGTATTACACTTAACTAAGAATAAACTATTTAAAGGTATGAATTGGTCCAACGTAACAGTATTCCAATACCAGCAGATTAATGACATCTATGCGAATAGCAAGGACTTGACCGACCTTGACATATCTATAAAGGTTGCCTCAATACTTACCAACCAAACGGAGAATCAGATTGATAGTTTACCCGTTAAGGAACTTGGACCTTTGCTTGAATCCATTGCTTTTATCAACGATGAGATTAAACCTGAAGCGGTAAAGGTGCTAAAGATTAACGGAAGGAGGTATAAATGCGTTTACGATGTGCGGAATATCCCTGCTTCCAGGTACATTGAATCTAAGCACTTCAGCAGTGATGTAATGGGTAACTTGCACAAGATAATGGCGTGTATGGTCATACCCCAAAAGAGGGGGTGGTTTGGTTGGAAGGATGATAAATACGATGCAAGTAAGCATAGCGATTATGCCCAGGATATGCTTGAAGCACCTATTCAATCCGTTCTTGGTTCGGTGGTTTTTTTTTATCAAGTTTACAGGCTTTGGATAAAGAATTCTCGGCATTATATGGTCCAACAGATGATGGAGCAGCGAGTGGAGAGGAAGAAAGCGGAAGAAGTCCATCAGGTTTTATGCACCATTATGGATGGATATACCAAACCAAATTGGTTGCCGAGTTTGAAGGAATCACACTTGACCAAGCATTTAACTTACCTGTCATAAACTTTCTCAATGACCTTGCCTACCTCAAAGCGAAGATGGAACACGATAACGAATTAATACGGAAGAGTTATGGCAAAAGTTGATGTAGAGTTATTGATTGATGATGTTGCGATAGCAGACAAAGCATTAGAAAAAAAGGACTATGCTGCGTTAGGTCAATTGCCATTTATTGAGCAGACCATCATTGGATATGCAGCAAAGTTCATAATACAAGTACAAGACAATCTACAAAAGGCAAACAAGGTAGACACTGGAACGCTTGAAAGGGATATTCAGGAGGGTTCACTTATTAAGCAAGGCGGAAGTTACTCAATTGACATCGGTTATCCTGCATCTTCGGAAGGTGCAAAGTATTACGATTTTGTTAATAAAGGTGTTAAGGGTTTTAAGTCAGGCACACCGAATAGTCCATATCGGTTTAGGTCAGCATTTCCTTCTATGAACGGACCGATGGTAAATGCCATTCAGAAATGGGTAAAGAGGAACGGACTTGCACAAAGGAATGAAACACAGAGATTTAACCTATCAGGTCTGCAAAGGAAACGGAAATCAGTTGCACAACTAAACACTGGTAGGACCACTGCCTACCTCATAGCAAGGAAGATAAAGCAAAGGGGATTACCAAGAACGGGATTCTTTGACAATGCGATTGACCAAGTCTTTAATGAGCAATTTTATAACAAAATGGCAGAAGCATTAGGCGGAGATGTTAGGTTGTACATAAAACAAGCGGTTACGCTAATTAATGAAGAGAATAAGTAATTATGGCAATAACAGTAAATTCAATACCTGAACAATACGCATCCCTTCACGATGACCTTTGGTTTGTCGTGGATAGCACAAATAAGGCATCAACCAATTTTAAGTATGTCTTTGATGTCTATGTAGATGCAACCTTGATAGCAAGAATAAAGCAGTTTCCTGATGTTACAAGCACGAAGGGGATATTCAACGCAGGGAACATAATGAGGAATTATGCATCTTCATACTTTGAACCTAATACTGCGACTACTCTATTTAGCAATTCAACTTACGATATTTATAAGCAGTACACCATTAAATACGGGGAAGAGTACGGAGGAACTACCTACACCAATCTGCTTGAACAGACTTATGTAGCATTCAACTTTTACTATCCCGACTTTTATAATCCTGCTCAATCTCCAACTTACTTTAGGTCATACGTTAACAAATGGTTGACCAATAGAGATATCAGCAATGTGGAATGTGCGTTTACTGATAAGTTGCATATCGGTTGGATGTCTGCAAGTGGGGTAACTACAAATATTTACCCATCGGTTCAGTTGTATAACGAGAACGGGACTACAAGCGGTAGTGCAGTAACAACGGCAACAGACCCACAGGAATCTTTTAGTTTGCTTGATATCTCACCAAGTGGTATAAATTCTTGGTATGGTTCAACAGTCATTCCATCAACCGCATACTCCTATGGAATCAAGTTGCACAATGGGGTAGGATTTGGGGATGAGGTAAGGGTTAAACTTGTTTGCAATCCTAACTACTCACCAATAGCATTGCACTTCCTAAATCAACTTGGAGGTTACGATACGATGCATTTTAGGTTGGTCAATAAGGAATCAAGGAACGTAGAATCAAAGCAATACGAGGGGAATAAATGGAGGTACAATTCATCTGCAACCGCAATGCGGACCTATGATGATTATAAGCGAATCAACCCAGGTGCAACTAAATACGTTGTTGAGCATAGCACAATGTATAAACTGCGAAGTAATTACTTAAATGTAACCGATTACAACTGGTTGGCAGAGTTAATCCAATCACCCGAAGTTTACTTTGAGCAAGGTGGTTATTATTATCCCGTAGTGACTATGACAAGTAATTGGGAAGAGAAAAAAAGGATAGCAGATAAGATGTTCAACCTTGAACTTGATGTGCAGATAGCGAACAAAAAATATAGTCAATTCCGATGAGGACAGAGATATACATTGATGGGAATGAACTTGATTTAACGAAGAACATATCAGCGGAGTTTACCTATGCCATTGATGAGATACAAGACTTTGCGACAAGGAACACATCATTTAGCAAAACCATAATCCTCCCTGGCAATGAAACAAATAATAAGTTATTCGGTAATATATTTGAGTTCGGAAATTCCAATCTATACAATTCAGCAGAACCAAATGTGGGTTACAACTTCAATGCAACCAAGTCAGTTCCTTGCATTATCTTGGTAGATAAGATTCAGATATTTAAGGGTGTTCTTAGGATGCTTGAAATCATCATTGATGATAGGAGCATAGAATATGAGGTTTGTGTGTTCGGTGAGTTAGGTGGTTTTATCAACGCACTTGGAAACAATAAACTTGAGGACATAGACTTTGGCATAGCGGACCAAACTTGGAATGTAACCAACATTGCGAATAGTTGGGATAACATTAGCGGAACAGGTGTTTACTATCCTCTCATTGATAATGGCAACGTATCAACAAATAAAGTAGACTTTTCATTTGATGCCTTTAGACCTGCATTGTTTGTCAAGCAATACCTTACCAAGATACTTGATGGGTCAGGTTACACCTATGATTTCCCTTTGCTTAGTACGGCATTGATGAATAGGTTAGTAATACCTAACAATCAGAAGACTTTAACTAAAAACGCTACTACTCAATTCATAGCAACTCCAAACAATGCAAACTATCCAATAGCATCAAAGGTTGCTTTCACTGCATCTCAACTTGGTCCATTTATTGTAAACTTTGCAAATAATACTTTCACTTATAATAGTGCAACCAATACCACAATTAACTTTCAAGTAGTTGTTAGCGGTGCAATCATTGACCCGAATACCACTTTCTTTGATATTGCATTGAGAAAAAACGGGGTAAACATTGCATCTCAAGGTTATGTTCCAAACACGTTTGATTACATATTTACTGCCGATTTGTCCGTAAACAATATTTCTGTAACCAATACAGATGTCTTTGATATTTTTGTTATATCAGATGCAGGTAGTGGATTCGGTTATGACATAACTGGAGATACTATTTTAGTAGGTACAGATGTAATCTCTCAAGTTGACATCAGTTACGGAGATACTATTGTAATCAATGATACAATACCAAAGGGAATCTTTCAGAAGGATTTCTTTGCCTCTATTGTCAAGATGTTTAACCTTTATGTCTACGAGGACAAGTTGGTAGAGAAGAAACTAATTATAAAACCATTTATTGATTTCTACGATGGTAGTCAGATTGATTGGACTGGCAAGGTGGACCGAGGTAGTGTTATAAAGTTAAAACCTATGTCAGAGTTTACTGCACGTTATTACGATTACAAGTACAAGCAAGACAATGACTTTTATGCAGAGAACTATCTAAAAAAGTATAATGAAGGATATGGTGACTTTATTTATGATAGTGAGAATGACTTTGTTAAGGAAGTAGATGCAACGGAAATAATCTTTGCAGGTACAGTCTTAACTCAATTTACGGGAACGGATAAGATTTATTCCTCAATATATAAAAAGTCCAATGCCAATGCCTCGGAGGATAAGATGGATTCGGTTATACGGATTCTCCAAGCAAAGAAGATAACTGGTAGAACAACTTGGGCAATCAAGAACGGAGCAACTACTTTGGCATCATACACCGCTTATGGGTATGCTGGACACGTTAATGACCCAATAAATCCAACTGATGATATTAATTGGGGAGCACCAAAAGAGTTGTTTTTTACAACTGCATCATACACGGCAGCAAACTTATTTAATGGGTATTGGTCCGAGTACATTGCAGAGATAACGGACAAGGATAGCAAGTTACTTACCTGCTCGGTAAAGTTGAATGAGGTGGACATTTATAACCTTGATTTTAGTAAACTAATTTACATTGATGGTTCACTTTGGAGATTGAATAAAGTCTTGGATTATAACCCAATGGACTTTAACGTGACAAAGGTGGAACTTCTTAAAGTAATTGAATTAACATACGTTTAATATGGCAGAAGAAATTGTAGGTGTCAAGATACAAGTGGATGCTACCGATATGAATAAGTCGGTAGGTGACTTGCGTAAAAAGATTATAGAAACAGAGGCAGAGGTTAAGCGTTTGCAACAAGCATACGGAGAACAAAGTAAGGAGGCGATTGAAGGGCAGAAACGATTAGCACAACTGCAAGACATTACGAACAAAAAGATTGACCAACAGAATCAAAGAATTGATGATGCTGCAAAGACTGTTAGTGCTTTGTCTGCTGCTTATGGTGGTGTGCAAGGTGCATTGGAATTGACAGGTCTTGCTGGGGAAGATACAATCAAACAACTTGCAAAGATTCAGTCAGCACTTGCCATTGGTGATGCGGTTCAGAATCTTGCAGAGTTTAGAGGTGCAATTACAAACACTTTTAAGTCTTTTGGAACATCAATAAAGACAACGTTTAGCACTTTGAGGAGTGGATTGATTGCAACTGGTATAGGTGCTTTTGTAGTTGCTCTTGGTCTTGTTGCTGCTAACTTTGAAACAGTTAAAAAAGTTGTTTTAAATCTAATACCTGGACTTGGAAGTGTTGCAAACTATATCGGAAATCTTGTAAATAAAGTAACAGACTTTATTGGAATTACAAGTGAAGCAGGTAGAGCAACTGAAAAACTGATTAAAGATAATGAGAAAGCAATTAAGGAAGGAGAAAGAAACCTTGAACTTAATGGAGATAAATATGATGAGTTTACTCAGCGTAAAATAAAAGCGAATATTGAATTCTTAAAGAAGCAAAATGAGTTCAAAAATGATGAGCAATTAAGCGAAGAGCAGAAGAACATATTTATAAGACAAGCAAGGGAGAAAGCGAATAGAGAAATTGCAAAATCTGATGAGGACAGGAATAATGCAGCAATAGAGTCAGCAAAAAAATTAAGTGAGCAGCAAAAAGCATTAAGAGATAAGGAAACAGAAGAAAGGAGAAAAGATGCAGAAGAAAGAAAAAAAATACAAGATGATGCATTAGCAGCAGAATCTAAAGCGTTCCAATTACAATTACAGGCAGCAGACAATAGGACAAAGGCAGCAGAAGAACAAGCAAAACTTGATGAGGAGTATTTAGAGAAGCAGTTTGAGATAGAAAATGCAGTACAAGAAAAGCAACAACAAACATCTAATAAAAAAATACTTTTAGATAAAAAGACTGCTGCCGATGAACAAGCAATCCTTGATGCAAGACTTTCTGCCCAACTTCAATTTTTAAATCAAATAGGTAGCGTTTTTGGTACTTTATCAGGATTATTTGAGCAAGGTACTGCTGCCAGTAAAATTGCTGCTATTGCAGAGATTGGTCTTGGTACTGCAACGGGATTTATTAATGGTTTAGATATTGCACAAAAGTCTGCAAAAGGAACTGGTCCTGCTGCTGCTTTTGCATTCCCTATATTCTATGCTTCACAAATTGCTGCGGTTTTAGGTGCTGCTGGTAGAGCAAAGCAAGTTCTATCTCAAGTTAAAGGTGCTGGAGGTGGTGTAAATATTCCAAGAGGGGGAAGTCTTGCAACTGCTCCTGTTAGTCCTCAATTGTCAACAGTAAACACAGTTACACAATTAAACCAAGCATCTATAAACGAGATGGGGTCAGCAGCAGGTAGGGCATACGTTGTTGAATCTGACATAACTAACCAACAAGAAAAGATTATAAGAATAAACCGAGCAGCAAGACTTGGATAACAATAGTTTATAAAAAATACAAAAATGGAAAAGAATATACCGATTTTTAACTTAGAAATAACCAATGACCTTGAAGATGATGTTGAGGTGGATGTGATTAGTTTGGTAGACCGACCTGCTATTGAAAGGTCATTCCTTGCCTTTAATGAAGATGAGTTTGCGGAATCCTATACCGACTATCCCGAATCTGCAAAGAACAACGCACAACGGGCATTGGATTGGGCAGAGAAAAATGGATGGGGAGAATGTGGCACGGAGGTTGGAAAGATAAGGGCAAACCAAATCGCAAAGGGAGAACCGATTTCACGTGAAACAATCGCAAGGATTAGCGGATTTAAAAGGCATCAACAGAATAAAGATGTACCATATTCGGAAGGCTGCGGAGGTTTAATGTGGGATGCTTGGGGAGGTACTTCAATGATTGAATGGGCAAGTAATAAACTCAAAAAACTTGACAAACAGACCTTTGTTATTCAAGATGAGGACCAACAAATCATCAGCGGTCCATTAATGTTGGCAGATACTCCTATCTATCGCAATGACCACAACGGGGAATATTATGTGGTATTTACCAAAGAAACGATAAAAAAGATTGCACAGAGGTACTTTAAAAAAGGATATCAAGCAAACGTAAACCTTATGCACGATTCGGGGCAATCCGTTGAAGGTGTTACAATGTTTGAATCATTTATTAGCGACAAGGTTAGGGGAATCCAACCGATGAAAGGATTTGAGGATGTACCCGATGGGTCTTGGTTTGGTTCGTTTAAAGTAGACAATCCCGAAGTATGGGCAGAGATTAAGGCAGGGAATGTACGGGGATTCTCGGTTGAAGGGCAGTTTAATTACCGAAAGACTGGCGACAAAAAGATAGAGCAACTTTGGGAAAATGTCTTAGAAGTGCTATCTAAAGTTAAGTAGCATTTTTTCATAGCGTTTGGTAGGCAGGGTATTTCTATACCTTGCCTTTTTTCTTATATGGTACATTGGGAAATGCCTCCTATTTATTACCAAAAGTTATTATGACAACTTTGGAAGCAATTAACAAGATTAAACAAATGTTTGCTGAGGCGGGTGAAATGCCTATGCCTTCTGCTGAACCTCTCCAGTCTTTTGCGGAATATACGCTGAAGAGTGGTGCTAAAGTAATGATTGACAAGTTAGAAGTCGGTGGTAAGGTTACACTGGTAGACGAGGGTGGCAACGAAGTTCCTGCTCCTGCTGGTGAACACGAACTCATTGATGGTTCTGTTATTCTTCTTGATGAAGCATCTGCCATTGTAGAAATCAAAGTACCTAATGTAGAACTTCCTGAAGTTCCTGAGGTTGAGATTGACACAAACAAGCATTATGAGGACAAGGACATGATGAAGAAGAAGATTGAAGAAATGCAGAAGCAACTTGATGAGATTAAGATGGCATACGATGCCAAACTTGCCTCTCAAGAAGCAAAGTTTAGCAAGGGTATGAGTGACATTTCTGATGTTTTGGTTCAACTTTTGAACACACCATCTGCAAATGCAACTGAAGCACCAAAGGAAAAGTTTAATCAGCACGTTGAAAAAAAGGAAGATAAGATTAGCAGATTCCTTGATTTCGCAAAATCAATTAAGTAAAAATTTCTCAAACAATAAAAATTAAATAAAATGAGTTTTTCAGTAGGAACATTGGCAGCCTATACAAAAGAGAACGAAGCACTACTTGTTGCATCTTCTGTACTTGGCAGCAAAACTGCATCTTTGATTAAGGATGCTGGAAACGTGATGGTAGGTGTTAAGTCTGCCGAAACCATCAACATTATGGACACAGATGCAATCTTCCAAGATGGTTCATCTTGCGGATTCAACGCATCAGGTCTGACTTCTTTCACACAAAGGACTGTAACAGTTGGAAAAATTAAGGTTAACGAAGCACTTTGCTTGAAAGACCTTGAATCAAAGTACTTGCAGAAAGCACTCCCTGCTGGTTCTTCTTACGATTCAATGATTTACTCTGAAGAGTATTCTAAGCGTAAAGCAGAAAAAATTGCTCAACAACTTGAGAAAACTTTGTGGGTTGGTGCAACTGGTAGCGTTGATGTAAACTTGAATAAGTTTAGCGGTATCACTACCTTGATTACTGCCGATGGTGCAGCAGTTGTAAATGCTAATAGCGTTGCTCTTCACGGAGTTGTAGAAACTGCAATCACTGATGCAAACGTAATCAGCATCTTTGATGACATCTACAAAGCAATCCCTGCCCAAGTAGTTGACAAGGATGATATCACTATCTTCTGTGGTATGGATGTTTTCCGTACTTACACTGTAAAATTGAAGTCTTCTAACTTGTTCCATTACAAGTATGATGAGGCTGCCAATGGTCAGTTCTTCCTCCCAGGTACTAACGTAAAAGTTATGGCAGTACAAGGTCTGAACGGAAGCGGTAAGATTGTAGCAATGAGGGTATCTAACCTTTTCTTGGGTACTGACCTTTTGAATGAAGAAGAAAGATTTGAAATCTTCTACGCAAAGGAAGCAGACCAAGTTCGCTATGTAGCAGAATTCAAGATGGGAGTTAACTATGCATTCCCAGATGAGATTGTTAAATTCTTCGTTTAAATAACATTGTAGGTGAGGGGTGGTTTCCATCCCTTGCCTACATTATAAAATTATAGTAAAATGGCGTGTGCATTAACTCAAGGATATGTATTGGATTGCAAAGAATCCATAGGTGGCATCAAAGCGGTTTGGTTCATTCCATTCGCTGATGTTACTGCAATAACTGAAGCATCAGGCGTTGTTACTACTATCACAAAGGCAGGAGGTAAAGTATTTTACAAGTATCAACTTGTAAAGCAAACCTCTTCACTTACCGAAAACATTACTGCCTCTGTTGAGAATGGTACTGTTTTCTATGCACAAGAATTGTCAATCATTCTCAATAAACTTCAAGCATCTACAAGAAACGAGATTCTCCTTCTTGCTAAGAATAATCTCCTTGCAGTAGTTCAGGATGGTAATGACAAATATTGGTTGCTTGGAAAGGTAAATGGTGCTGATTTGACTGGTGGTAATGGTGCGACTGGTACTGCTTTCGGAGATAGGAATGGTTACACATTGACCTTTACAGGCAATGAACCTGCACTTGCTCCTGAAGTTTCAAGTTCAATAATTGCAGGTCTTACTGCGTAAATAGGAAGGTTTAGAATTGAGTAGGGCATCCATATCGGATGCCTTTCTTTTTGGGTAAAAGTCAAGGCATTGCCTATTTAGATACAATGATACAACTGACACAAGGTTCAACTGAGTTCATTTACCTAACATTAACGGAGAAGCAAACGCTTACTACTCCGAATTACTTGTTCCGTTTTGTTAATAGGACCACACGGGATGAGGTTGCTTTTGTGCTTTTGTTTTCTCTTGATGTATCACCTTTCAAGGACAGGTACAATAAATTTAGCATTAAAGTACCTAAATACTTTGGATTGGGTAATATCGGAGAGTGGTTGTATTATGTCTATGAGCAAACAAGTGCCTACAATGTAGACTATACCAAAGCGACTGGATTGCTTGAAGAAGGCATTATGAAACTGTCACCATCAACCACATTTGAATATACGCAGCACGAGGTTGACAATACATATATAACAAGATGAATGATTTAGTAATACTTAATTTCCAAGAGGCAAGGCAACCCGAATATCGGGAGAAGAGGGGCAAGGGATACATTGAGTTCGGTGAAAAGAACGATTATCCTAATTACCTTTTGGCATTGTACAACAAAAGTGCAAAGCATAACGCAATCGTAAAAGGTAAGGTTAACTACATTATCGGAAACGGATGGAAGAGTGATGAGGTAGACCCTATTGCGGACCAATTCATTGCTCAACCTAACCAGTTTGAATCGTTGAACGATTTAACAAGGAAGGTATCTATTGACATAGAAATCTTTGGAGGTGCTTACCTTGAGGTGATTTGGTCCGTAACGGGTGGGCAGTTAACCGATGTCTTACACATTGACTATACCAAAATAAGGTCCAACACGGACAATACACAGTTTTGGTACAAAAAAGATTGGAACGAAAGAAAGGATGAGTTAATCCCTATGATGGCATTCAACACGAAGGTCAGACAAGGGAAGCAGATACTTTACATTAAAGAATATAGACCAGGTTTAGATACCTATGCTCTACCTGGTTATATGGGTGCATTGAACTATATTGAATCTGATATAGAAGTCAGCAGACACGTTCTTGGCAATGCCCAAACGGGATTCTCTGCATCTAAACTTATTACCCTTCCTAATGGTGAACCTTCTCCCGATGAGAAGCGTAACATTGAAAGAAGATTTACGGATAGGTTTAGCGGTAGTGATGGTAAGAAATTTATCTTATCTTTTACTACTGACCCTGCAAGGAAACCAATTATTGAGGACCTCGGTGCAAGTGATATCACTAAAGAGGACTTCACGAGGGTTGACTTAATTATTCAGAATAACCTTTTCGCAGGTCATCAAATCACATCACCAAGTCTTTTCGGTATTGCCGAACCAGGTCAACTTGGAAGCAGAACACAGATAAGAGATTCTTATGAGATATTTAAGAACACCTATGTAAACGATAAGCAGCAGTTCCTTGAATCATTATTTAATCAACTCGCTACCTTAAAGGGTGCAACTTCTGAGATAACGATTGTACCTGTTGAACCTATCGGATTTGAGTTAAGTGAACAAGCACTTTTACAGATTGCTCCTAAAGAATGGTTATTGGAGAAGGCAGGAATTGATGTTTCTAAATATCAACCGACTGCTGCAACTCAACCAAGTATCAATCAAGAACAAGTTGAGGTTAATGATAATTTGAAGAACCTTAGTGGTAGACAATACCAACACTTGATGCGAGTTATAAGGCAGTTTTCTCAAGGTAAGATATCCAAAGAGATTGCAAGTACAATGCTCAAGTCGGGTCTTGGAATGACTGACAATGAGGTAAATGCAATGCTCGGAATAGATGATGACCCAATCACAGAAGACTTCAATTTTTCTGCACTTGATGAGGATACTGTTATAGGCTTATTCAGAGAGGTTGGAGAACCAAAGGCAGATTATAACATCATACAATCAAAGGCGGTTTTTAGTAGTCGTGATGCGTTTGCGGAGGGTGATTTGATAGACAAGACACTTGATAAGCAAATCCTTGCATTGATTGATAAGGATAGGAAGATAAGCATTGATGACATTGCAAGTGCGGTAAGGAGAACAAGAGAGGTTGTACAGGGTAGATTGTCTTATTTAGTTGAATCGGGTGCGGTAAGTTATGACCCTAAGATAGAAGAAAGGAAGTTAACCAAACCATTAAGCAAGTTGGTTGATGATATGGATGTAACAACCTTTGAGGTTAAGTATTCTTACGAGTGGAAACCGATTGTACCAAGTTATCAAAGAGATACTCCTGCACATCCTTCAAGGACATTTTGCAGAAAGTTAATATCAGAGGACAGACTTTGGAGCAGAAGCGGAATAGAGTTACTTAGTGCAAGACTTGGTTACTCGGTTTTTGATAGAGGCGGTGGTTGGTGGGGTGATTCACCAAGTTGCAGACACGAATGGAGAAGGAATGTAGTAGTTAAAAAGAAAAAATAATGAGCAGAAATATATTGTTTATTTCAGTAGATACGATAAAGGACAGAACTGGTTTGCATGTTAACGTAGACCCTAAACTGGTGTTTCCTGATATCCTTTATGCACAGGATGCATACATCCTCCCTGCACTTGGAACAGCACTTTACGAAAAGTTGCAAAATGGGATTGAGTGCGGAGATTTGAACTGTGATGAGGAAACCTTGCTTAACACCTACATAACACCTTGCCTTGTTTACTATGTTATGAGTGAACTGCCAATGGCATTGTCATACCAATTCTATAACAAGGGAGTAATTAGGAAAACCGGTGATAACCAAACCGAACCGAGTGCATCGGATTTAGCAGATGTAGCGAATAGGTACGGAGCAAGGGCAGAGTTTTACAAGCAAAGGTTAATTAAATACCTCAAACAAGAATCCCAAGCAAGTGCTAAGTTTCCCGAATACATCAATCCTGGTACTGGAGTTGATACCATTGTACCGGACAATGATGCATATACCACTACAATATGGTTGGGGGATTATGATTGTTGCAGAGGCAAAACCTTTGAAGAAATGTATCAAGGAAACGTAAATCGTTGTTGTGGCGAATAAGACATATTCAAAAAAGAACCAAGAGAAACTAAAAGTCTATCTTGAAAAAATAAAAAAGGATGACCCTAAACCAAATCATAAAGACAATAGAGGACTTGGGAAATGCACACCAACAAATCAAGACAACGTATTACGGCAACGCTTTTGATTTTTTGAGTAGAGGTGCAGACAATACCTATCCTGCTTTCTTTTTTGACATAACGGGTGCATCTATCAATGGCAAGACCTCAACATTAAACTTCACCTTGTTTTTTTGCGATAGGGTACTTCCCGAGCAATCAAATGAGCAAGAGGTTTTATCTGACCAGTTACTCACGGCAGAAGATATAATTGCACAACTTCATTACAACGATTTTGATTTTGTTTTACAAGATGCGGTAACGCTTGACTTCTTTACGGAGGACACACCCGAATACTTGGCAGGAGTTAGTGCAACCATTGCTCTTGATTTACCATACTTAC
>Ga0208360_1000156_pt1 | contig 20114 bp, 21 predicted proteins | sample LakMenE27Jul10ns_FD_150739 | JGI IMG/M metagenome (GOLD analysis project Ga0208360, IMG submission 150739) | Freshwater microbial communities from Lake Mendota, WI - 27JUL2010 deep hole epilimnion ns (SPAdes) | ecosystem: Environmental > Aquatic > Freshwater > Lake > Epilimnion/Euphotic zone ...
AGAATCAGGCCAACTCTTCCTCAATCTGCACCAAGAACGTTCATTAAGAACAAATCGGAGCGCAAACTGCGTTTCACGACCTTGTTGCCCAGAGCTTCCTTAGCAGTGATCGGGTTAACAGCTACAATCTTGACCTCGTTGAATGGATCGCATTCAGATCGCCACTATCGGAAAATGGCAAGAGCTTCGGACTATGTTAAGGCGTGGACAAGTGAACCTTTAACCACGTTGGTCCGTAGGCTAAGAGAATACAAGAAACCTATTATTGATGATTTTGTTGACATTTACCATAACCCCAAAGATTTCGACAAGCTGCGCAATTCTCTTGCTGATCTTAAATCGACTCCTGCTCGCATTTCTGAGTTATCTGCTCTTCAGTCCAGGATACTCAAGGATCTTCATGAGCCAAAAAACAAAGAGATTAAACAAGCCTTTGACGAGGTGCTTAACTTTTTCGAGGCCATGGGCCAGGACGTAAAGCTTGCGATAGTCGACTCGGACTACCTTAAGGAATATTTTTATTCGGCTGTCATGAATAACTATCAGCTTGCTCGTAAATACATAGAATACACCGAGTATAGACTTGGGAGTAGGGCGACTTGGTGTAATCTGGTTTATCTAGCGCAAACCTGGGAGAAAGAAAACGTTCCTCCCGTGATTCCCAGAGTTTGCATCCGCCCCTTGGTTCTAACCGAACACGATATTGAAGATTGTAATGTGAAGCAACCCCACCTCCTTGATCAGCTGGGTTGGCATCCAGCACCAGGCGCCCGGTCTTGATCCGGCCTGGGCACGGATCTGGTTTCTTAATGCCGCTGCCCATCCCGTGCGTTCTTGCCGCCTGGTGCCTGTTTCCTCTGCCCAGCAAAGGGCTCTGGAGCTCCAGGAGCAGTGCGGGGCGGAGTCCCTCTGGATCCTCTGAGCCTCATCTCTCGCTCATCCCCCGATCGACGCCGCTGCCGCAGGCCCCTCCATGGTCCACGCCGCGCTAAGGGTCGGGGCCAGGCTCGCCGCCCTTTGATCTCCGGCGCTGATGCGCCGAACGGGGCGGTGGCGAGCCCTTGATCGGCGGCGCGGAACCCTCCGGGGTCCTGCGTTTGCTCGCGCCATGGTTCCCTCCATCCTTCTGGTTCACCGCCACCAGTGGTCTGGCGGCCAATGCACCCGCATCGAGCCGAGGCAAGTCCAGCGTTGGCAGCTGTCGATCGCTGAGTTGGCCGGGTTCTGCGGCTGCCAAGTTGATGCGCTGCGCTTCTCACGGGTGGGGCCGGTGCATCTGGCCCATGGCGGTGCCTGGGCCCGGCTGGAAGCGCTTGATTCGCTGCGCTGGCCCTTCCTGGATGCGCCGGTGATCCATGGGCCCGCGGTGGCGGTGTGGCCGGTGTTCGGATCCGGTAGCGCTAATCGCCCTGGCCAGGATCCCGGGGGCAGCGGGGCTCACGCTTGGCGGGCCTTGGATCCCTGGGAGGCCCAGAATGCCCTCTGGGTGCTCCGCCGCCATGTCCTGCCCTTGGAGCCGCTGAGCTGCCCGGTGGATCAGGCCTTCTTGAATTCGATCTGCTGGCCGCTGCATCGCGCCTACCGCGAGGCGCGGAGGGTTGGCGATGCCACCACCATGCTCCGCATCCGGCTGGAGGTGCAGCGGGAGCGCTCGGCTTGGGCCCTGGCCCGGAGCTGAGGATTCAGTTGATCGCTTCTTTGAAGACCGTCTCGCCCGGATCGATCGGAAAGGAGTTGCTGATCAAGCCCTGGATGATCTCCGGGATCGAGCGGCCGCTACGGATCGACAACTCCTCAATGCGTTCATAGAGCTCAGGCTTGATCTCCAGCTCCAGCCGCTGGGGCAGTCGCAAGGGATCAGCCAAACCGCAATCCCCCTGATGGGGGGGGGGGGGGGGGGCGAGAAGGACAATACAGATGAACTAGTTCAGACTGTTGAATTTACCTGAGCCGATACAGGATTGCAAGGCTGATTGATGCAGTTTTTGCATAGCTATCGGCAGATGGTTAAAGACGTTAAGGTCTTACATCGACTGCTACAAGCTCAGCGTGGCCTGCGCAGGTCCGCTGCTGGCGTGATCGCCGCAACGCCAACCCGCTTTGCAGAATGCCCCCATGGAGCCAGCCAAGCCAGCGAGCCGCGAAACCAGCGCCGAGATGGCGGCCAACATCGGCCGGGAATTCATCGAGATCCGCACTGCGCTGGCCGAAAGCCGCGGTGAGCTTGTGACCGAACCCCGCATCACCGCTGCGGCCCTGGCCCACCTGCTGCTCTGCAGCCGGGAGCTCCTGCAGAACCTGCTGATCGACACCGCCAGGCGTCCAAGGCGAATCGAGCGGTAGCGGGCACCGGGCGCTGCTCAGGCGGCACCTCCGGGACTGGGCCGCAGCCGGCCCCAGAACCAAGTGAAGTTTTCACCCATCTGGCGCTGAGGGGTGCAGGAACACAGAGGCACCACCACTCACGCACAACGGCGTCAGCAGAACGGGGCGGAGCCAAGGCAGGAGCGAGCACCACACCAGCACTGCCCCATCCACCTCGGCCGCGCAAGGGCTGACGCGAGCGCCTGCGGCGCCCTTGCCCGGCCGCTGCGGTGGGGCGTTGGGGCCGGTGTTCCTCGCCATCCATCCCATGGCCTCCGCTTCCCTCTGCTGCCCCATCCGCCGCGTGGTGGTCCTGGTGCCTGCCGGTTCCAGCAAGCCCGCCTCAGCCCGCCTCTCCCTGCACTTCGGTAGCCGGGGCCGGGCGGTCCAGAAGCCCCGCCTGATGCCGCTGCGCACCGCCCAAGCGGTGGCCCGCCAGCTCCAGGCTCGCCATATCGGCCTGGTGGCGGTGCTCTGAGGCCGGGGCCTCCCGCTGGGGATCTCCAGGAGGTCCCCGCTAAACCGTGACTTGGATGCCGCGAGTGCTTGCTTTCGCCGCATGCCTTCTTCACAGCAGGCTGCTCAAGAAGTACCTCAGGCATGCGATTTAAAGGCTTGCCAGCACAACTGGTAGGCGGCGGGATCGATGCATCTTTGCTGCAAACGATTCAATTCAGAAGACAACCTAAGGCAAGAGAACATAACTAAGATGCAAAGGAATCAACCCGCCCTGAGAATGGCAATCAACCATCCGTCGAGGATTACTCCATTGAAGGCAATGGAACTAGCCAATCTAATTTTAATATCGTACTACAGGAATTTAAAGTTTGTTGAATCAATGTCTGAATATAGAAAGGAGCCACCAGGCCTCTTTACCGACTCTTTAATGTGCTGTGACCATCCAGGCTTTAATGAAGAAAGCCCTGAGCACCACGCGTCTCAATCTTACAAAGTTGAAAGCTGGATCTGGTCTACAGAGCAGATGGGGCCATTGCATCGCTTTATGCATCGGACCCTGCCATTTGGCTTCATCGCCACGAACGAGCCCTCAAGAGAGTTGTTCATCATTCTTCGGGGAACCATCACATCGTACGAATGGAAAAATAATCTGATTGTGACCCCAGCATCATCGATTGAAGGGGCTGCCAATCTTGGCAAGGTGCATTCGGGATTTAATCACATGTTTAATGCCACACACAAGAAGGTCTCCGCATTACATGCCGGGAGATTCACCATTGGCACTGGTGATTTTTATGGGGCAGAAAATACCCCATCCCGCTCGGGTAGCATCAAGGGCACAATAGCTGAATATGTTCTTAATGCTGACTGGCATCGCAAGGGCTATCGAATCTTTATCGCCGGACACAGTCTCGGGGGTGCGCTAGCAATGCTTTCTGGGTTTTATCTGCTTACGCACGACTATGAAGCTTACCATGATATTCTTTCCATATGCACGTTTGGAGCCCCAAGGGTCGGCAATCAGGATTTCTGCAACTGGTTCGACGGCGTAGACGTTGTTCGCTATTTCAATACTGAAGATGCTGTTCCCACCGTTCCGCCTCCAACGGCAAGTTTGTTTGGATCGGACATGAACGAAACCAACAATGAAAAAGTAATCGCCTTAAAAGAGGATGGATATAGACGCTTCGATGGCACCTATGGAGTCACCAAAGGGTTGACATACAATTTCCTCGAAAGGAGCAATGATGAATTGGCTCGCAGCAAGGCCTATGTGCACACAGGAGAGCACAGATCATTCACGCTCAACAAGGGAAGCATTAGCTACAATCACAACATGAAGGAATCGTACAGGGAAGGGATTAAAATGTTTGCTTCCAAGTGAGCCTCTAAGTCCCCCACAGTTCTCTGAATGGCAGAGCTTTCCATGAGTTCTACACTGATTCCGCACCCTGTTCCTCCCACCCGGAGTTAACGATGCCAAAGGGACTGGAGCTGTTCAGGAAACAGCACCCACCTCATTCATTCCAAACCACATTCAGCGATTCGCAAATGATCCTATGAACTTCCTTGCGCGCATTGGAAACATGTTTTCCAAGATTCCTACTCCTATATGGGTGGTCGTGATGGGCCCGCTAGTTGCTATTGCGGGTAGCGAGATCCAGAAAGGTCTAGATACTAGCATATACCCCGAGATCAATAAGGAGCGAATTAAAAAACTTGAAGGTAAGTGGGAAGGTTTTGGGATTCAAGCTATTACCGATAATGATTCAAAGCGAAGACTTGAAGAGCAGAAAGTCATTGTCGTTAAGGCTATAGACGAAGATCTAAAAAAACTTCTTGTCTCATATGATGATTGTACATTCAAGATATCTAAGAGGGATGGTGCTGTGCCAACTGTTTGGTATCCAGCACATCTTACGTTACAGGTAGTCAGAACGTCGTTTTTCTCAAGGAAGTCTCTGCAAGGCATACTAGAGATCACGCCTAAGATGAAAGACATTTCACACAAAACGAATACGTACAAAGTAACTGGCAGGCTTGAACAAAGTGGTGACTATATCAGGCTTGATTATACAAATACTGATGGAGGCAAGAAGGATTTCGGCACCTTGCTTCTCGAAAACACAAGCGATGGCAAGCTATGTGGGCAGTTTTTATCTTATGGACCGATCAGCCGTGGTATCGTTAATGGCAAATATATCTTCACTGATAATGCGCGATGACTCCTTTGCATTAATGCTCTTGGCAGGAGATGAACCAAGAGATTCCATCAGAAATTGAAGTTTACGCGATGCCCGAAAGAAGCTTGGTCTGCATGGAGAGTGTTGGTCAACTTATTGACGGCAGGGAGATTCAGTTGGAATACATAGCATGGATAACTTCGATGCTAAAGCTAGAGCATGGCATCGCTCTTTCATCTGATAACATTAATCAACTCATGGATGAAATAATCTCAGATTGGTCTCTCTATAGTGGTCGTCAAGGGAGATTTTTCTTGGCTTATATCGGCAAGAACGTTGGTGGAATGGCTGGCATCAAACACGTTTCAAAAGACGTATGCGAGCTAAAGAGATTGTACGTTTCCCCTCTGTATCGTCGAGTTGGGCTAGGAAAGTCTTTGGTTGAGCGGCTACTCGCCACTGCTCGCATTCTTGGCTATAGCGAGATAAGGCTTGAAACGCTAGATTTTATGGTAGAGGCTATTCGATTATACGAATCTCTTGGCTTTGTCAGGACTCCTGAATTCATAGGCTCTGAGGGCCGTGGTTATGGCATTCAAGAGCACGAGATTTACTTTGCTTTAAATTTATAGTTATCTACCTTGTGTTTCTTCTTAAATGGTTGAAGATTATTCTCGCCTTTGGTATGGGCATGTAACCGCTCCCCCCCCCACTAACAAAAAAGCCCCAGCTAACGCCAGGGCCACAGATCTCAGAAGCCGGTAGATCTCACCCCTTCGGAAACCGCAACTCCCAGAATGCCGCCCCCAGACTCCAGACCGCCTGGCCGTTGCTCTGCTCATAGACCTGCTGGGCCTTGAGCTGGGCCTCCAGCTCCTGCACCTCAGGGCCGTACTGCCACTGGCGACGGCCAGCCCGGCGGTGCAGCTGGACCCCACCGGGGAGCTGGTAGCCGCCCTCGCCTCCCGGGGGCAGCAGGTGGCGCAGATCCCCCCGCAGATGGGCGAGCCGCAGGGTGTCGTGCAGCTCCTTCTGCTCAGCGCCCAGTTGATCGAGCAGCAGCTTCACCTCAACGAGCCGGTGGGTGAGATGGCCGATAGCGATCGGTGAGAAGCGCTGGTCATCGGGACCGAGGGGAGCACCGGCAGCGGCTGGTGGGGCGATGCCCAGGGAAGCGAGCAATGCCAGGGCGTCGGGACTACAGGGGGCGGGTTCGCTGCCGGAAGGCACGGGCTCCGTTGGCGGAGTCGTGACCGCTGGAGCATCGGAAGCAAGGGGACTGGTGGAATCAGCTGCACCGGGCGAGGTAGCGGGAACGGGATCAGGCAAGGCGGTGGCAGTAGGGAGTGCATCCGATGCGGGAGTGGCTGCCGAAATGCCAGGAGTGGCAGTGGTGCCAACCAAACGGCCCCGGTGGGCAGAAGCAGCGAGAGCGCTGAGGCGATGGGAACGAGCGGTGGCCATGGGGATTGCTTGGGGTATGGGGATCAAGGAGAGAGCAAGGGCTGGGGCAATTCGATGGCGGCTCAGCAGCCGAACAGGTCCTGGGGATCGGTCTGGAGCTCGTGCAGGGCCGCCAGGAGTTCATCGCGGCGCAGCAGTTCGATCGGCGCCGGCAGGGCGGTGCGATCGATCGGGTAGCAGCGCAGCAGGGCCCGCAGCTCCACCACCGACATTTGATCCCAGGGCCAGTCCCAGGAGTCGGTGGGGTCTGTGTCGTCGGCGCAGAAGGGGTCGTCCTGCCAGCGACGGGCAGCCGGGGCCTGGGCCGGTGTCGGGCGGCAAAGGCGGGTCGGGGTGCAGGGGCAACCTCGGCCGGCGGTGGCGGGAGAACGGCGGCCGGCAGGCCTGGGGGGAGCGCCGCAGGGTTCAACGCCGAGAAGGCTCTGCAGCTGGGCCAGCTGCTCAAGTAGGGCGCTGATCGTTTGCAGCAGGGAGCCGCCGCTGGCAGCGGTCTTGGTGGCGGTGATGTTTGCGGTCATGGCAGTGCAGCGAGGGGTCGGGATGTTCGACGCGGTGGTGGTGCAGCCGGTGGGGTTTGGGTAGGAGCGGTTCATCAGACGATCACCTGGTAGACGACGGCTCCCTCGTGGAGCTTTCCGGCGCTCTTGGGGCAGTAGGCCTCCCATTCGCTGGCGAATGGATAGGGCTCAATCCCAGTGGTGTCCTGCAGGTCGACCTTCATGCCGTCCAGGCCCTGGGCGGTCACGATGTGGACGTTCTGGGCGGCCTTGCTGCAGAAGTTCAACCCCGCCTCTGAATAGGCGTTGCTGCCCACCAGCGAGGCGTTGCGGGCGTGGTAATCGCCGATCGCCGTGGCGTGCAGGTGGCCAAAGAGCGTGTAGTCCACCGTGATGCCGCGGGCGGCGTACTTGCCGGTGATCTCCTGCACGCTCTTCTGCACATTCGCCCCCACCTGGTGGCCGTGCAGGCAGAGGAAGGTGCGGCCCATCACCTCGAACAGCAGCTCGTTGGCCTGGAAACCGCAGAAGGCAATGCCGTCCGTGCCCTCAAAGCCGCGGCGGAGTATCGCGTAGATCATCAGGTCGTAGCTGTCGGTGGCCAGCTCATCGCTCCAGCCCAGCTCGGGCTTGACGCGGCTTTCGTTGCCGGTGATGCCATAGACCTCCAGCTCGAACTCGCTGCGTAGATCCAGCAGGAACGCCCGCAGGATGTCGACCGCCAGCAAGGTGGCCTTGGAGCGGTTGGTGGCGTTGCTCAGCAGCTCATCGAGGCGCCGATCGGAGTTGAGGAAATCGCCCAGACAGGCGATCACCACCTTGGAGGCGCCGTAGGAGCGGCCCAGCTGCTTGACGCGGCCGGCGAGCTTGGCCAGCCGGGCAGCGGCCACGGTGAAGTCGTAGCGGTTGGAGGGCAGCTCGACCCGCTCGTTGAAGTGCAGATCGGAGAGCTGCACCACCAGCACCGCCTCGCCATTGGTGGGCGCTTCACTGAACAAGAGGTCCTGGGTAAACCCCCGCTCATCGAGCAGGGCGGCCAGCTCACGGGCGTAGGCGGCGGCGGCGTTCTCGACGCGGGCGTGCTCGCGGAACGCCTTGCGCTCGATCCGGTTGGTATCGAGCAGGGCCTGGCGGTGTTTGGCCAGGCGGACGTTGAAGCTGAGCAGCTCCTGGTCGGGTTCGTGCGGGGCTTGGCGGCTGGTTGCAGGGTTGGTGGCGGCACTGGTGGTGCAGGGCCGTTGGCGGGAGGCGCGGCGGCGCCTGGGTGGGGAGGGCAGCCGCAGATCAGGGCGGTGCACCGCCCGGGGAGCAGTGGTGGAAGCCATGCGTGATTGCAGGTGCGAAAGGCTACCCAAAGCCTGTACGGCTTCGGACATCCATGGCGTCAGGGTCAGCGGCGACGGCCCTACGGCTCGGCTTTTCCAATGCCTCGTGGCTGCCCTCGCCTCACTCCCCTTCCTCCTCCAATGGCACCGGCCGCAACCCGCAGGCCTGGCGCACCTCCAGCCACTCCGGTAGCTCGATGCCCAGCAAGGCTGCGATCTCGCCATCGGCCAGGCCCAACGCCAACGGCCGGCGGGCCTTCATCCACAGCTCGCGCATCCGGTGGGTGATCCGCAGCAGGAAACCCGTGTCGCGCAGGTGGTGCAGCAGCTCGCCTTTGACCTTGGGGACCACGTAACTGGAAGGGCGGTGGCCGAGCGAGGCGTCAAAACCCAGGGCTGCTTTGCACAGGCCCTCGTAGGCGGCGCCGAGCAGGTCGTCGTAGGGGATGCCGTGGCGGTTGGCAAAGCGGCGGGCCTGCTGCTTGGCCAGGTTCAGGTGGGACTCCGCGAACTGGCGCTGTTCCGGGCTTAGTTGGCGGGGCGTGTTGTGGTGGCCTATTCTAGGTGGTTTGCCCCCTGGCGTCGCTCCTGATGCTTTGCGGCCATGGGAGCGGCAGCGGGGTGTCCGGGGGGCGGTGGGCGAATGCAGCGCCATGGGCCGATTGCAGGTCGGACAGGCTAGTCAGAGCGTTCCACCATCCCCAGCAGATGGGACACAGGCACCAGGGGATTAGGGGAGCCCTGCAGTGTTGCCGCCACCGTCAGCTGACGGGGCAACTGCAACAGCAGTGCCAATAGAACGCCTGCAGTGAGCGGCCAGAGCATCTCCTTGCGCATCAATCCGTCGGCAGGGCGGTAGAGGGTTCCTGCTCCGCTTTCCCTCGGCCTTCCACCCTGTTGCAACTGATACAAGAGCCTGTCGCTCTGTCAGCAGATAAGCAACTACGAGCGGCTTTGAATCCAAAATCAAATGGAAGATTCAGTATCTTTCTGCTCACAGACGATCCGCAAGAAGCCACTCCAGCACAAGGCCTATCCCCTAAACGTGGCCCTGCGATTGCCACAGATGTGGCAGGAGCTGATCACAGCTGTGATCGGCGCTGAGGTCGCCACGGGCCGCTGGGATCGCTGAACTGTTCGCCAAGTAACAGTTGGATCCGTCACTCCAATGGCCCGCACCGTTCTGGTCACCGCCCACCCCGGCGCCGCCCTCGCCAAGGCCTGCCTGCGGGGCAGCTGGGTGCCGCTGCCGTTACCCGAACACCTGCACCAAAACCTCTCGCATCTCGTCATCCTCTCCCCAACTGCCACCGCCATTGAGGAGGTGGGCCGGATCTGGACTCTGCAGCGGGTCGGCACGCTCGATGACCGCCTTCACTGGCTGCCGTTGCTCGATGGGCGGCGCCGCCTGCGCCATCCGATTCCCCTCGGCGATGGCCCCCAGCTGGAGGCCTGGCTGCCGCGTCATTGCCTGCAGTGGCGCCTGTTGCCCGTGCAGGAGCTGCTGCTGGCCGACTCGGTGGCGGAGCTGCTCAGCTCTCGGGCGGCTCCAGGGAGGGGCGATAGAGGCGATCAAGCTCCTGCCGTGTGACGATGCCGTGGCTCAAGCACCAGCCCACCGCCTGGGCCCGGTCCCGTACACCGATCCGCTGATAGGCCTGGCTGAGGCAGCGGCGCACCGAATCACTGCGGATGTCGTAGTAATCAGCGATCTCGCTGGCGTTGTACCCCTGGGCCACCAGCTGCAGCATCGAGCGCTCCCGCTCACCCAGCAGCTCCATCAGGGCCACCGGTTCTTGAGGCTGCAACTCCTTGACCAGCAAGCTCACGTAGTGGGGATCGAGGTTGGCCTCAAGGCCCGGGCCGTCCTGCACGGCCCGCTCCATCGCCGCCGTCAGCCTTGGGCCATCAAAGGTCTCCAGCCGCTGAACCGCCTGTACATCAGCCCTGAGGTAGGCGAGCAGCCGCTCGCGATCGAGCTGGTCCTCCAGGAAGAGCACCACCCGCAACGGCACCGATCCCAGTTGCTGGCGCAGGCGGCCGATCAAATCGAGGGCACTGCCATCGGGTAGGTCATCGGTGGCCAGGAGCAGCACCGGCTCGGGGCGTGAGGTCAGGCCCCTCAGCAGCTTGGCCACGCTGCGCCCCTGTAACCGTGCTCCTGGATGGAGGGCCAGCACCGCCGCCAGGAAGACCGCACTACCGCTGCAGACCGCCAGCTGCCAGCGACTAAACAGTTCCGCCACTGGCGGCTCTTCGGTCGGGCCATCCGGGCTTGTGGGGGGCTGGTGCAAGGCAGGACAGAAAACTGCCCGATGGTCTAGCGGCTTTGTTGTTGCCGTGGCGAGCAGATTCGGTTTCGCTTTAGACAGCAAATGATTAGGCAATCACGCAGCAGAAGTCCTCTTCCGGCTAGACCAGGAGGCCAGCTCACCCATGCGTTCTCGCTGTGGGCGGGACGTAGCTGCAGGCCGTGACTTATGGCCACCTTTACCACCCTAAACGATGCAAGGGCCTCAACAGAGAGTGATACAGTTTCTGCATCACTCTGCATCAAACGGCGAGGGAGGTTAGGGGCTGGCTGTATAGCAAACCTCCTCCCTCTGACATATCACAGTCCCCGTGCTCCCTGCCTGCCTGCCGCAACAGCGCCAGGGCCTCCTCCTCCAGCCGTTGCTGCTCACTGGCGCTCAGCCCCATCACCTTTTCGATCTGGCGCGGGTTGAGCGGGTGCTCCCGCAGGTAGCGGTGCCAGAGCAGCCGGCGTTGCTCCGCGTTGAGGCGCTGCAGCAGCAGGGGCAATAGGGAGCGCTCCCGGTCGGCGCCACCAGCTGGAGTGGCGATCCGCTCCAGCAGCGGCTGAGCCTCGCCGTCATCGCCAGCCCCGCCGCCGGGGCGGTCCAGCTCAGCGGTGGCCGTGCGCCACCAGATCAGCAGCAGCTCCTGCAGCTGAGACGTCTTCACCGAGGTGTTGCGGGTTCCGCAGCGCGCCGCCAACCAACTGAGGCTGGGCAGCGAACCGGTGAGCGTCTGCTGCTCCCTGGCCAGCCGCTGGGCCCGCAGCACCAGGGCCGCTTTGTCGTGCGGCAGGCGGATCATCCGGCGCCCCCGACGCTCGTGCTCGGAAAAGCCGCGCCGTACCCAGAAGCTGGCGTAGGTGGAGAAGCAGTAGCCGCGGCTGGGGTCGTACTTCTCGGCTGCCCGCACCAGGCTGATCGCCGCCTCCTGGAAGGCATCGGCGGTTCCCTCATCCTCAGCGGGCAACGAGGAGCGATGGCGGCCCCAGGTGTGGCTGATCAGCCGGAGGTTGTGGCGCACCAGCTGGTCCCGCGCCCGTTTCGCACTCCGCCGCACTGGGTCTGGGGCGTGATCCGGGCCACCGGGATGCTGCTGCCAGCGGCGGATACGGCGGGCGAGTTCGAGCACCGTCCGCTCCGAGAGCGGCTGGTGGCGGCTGCAGGCATCGAGCCAGGCCCGCACCGAGGGGGCCGTGCGGGAACCAGAGAGAACTGGGGCAAGGTGGGCGGCGGCGGTTGCCGCTGGGGACGATTTGGCCATGGAACTGGATCGCTGTGAGCGATCGGATGCGTGATGGCCGTGATCGTGCCTATTGCAAGTCGAATCTGCAATGGCTCAGGCTCCCATCCTGTCAGGCTTTGCTGATCAGGCTGGGACAGGCCCACGCATGCGGGTGGGCGCCATGGACGGGAAGCAGGGGCTTCAGGCCCTATCCGCGATGGGCACGTTGAGGACGTTCACGTCCACCGCCAGGCCGCCTTCAACGATCAATCGCCCTTGGAGGGCCCCTTAGCCGTTGACCGCCGTCGCCGCGCCCTGGCGATGGGCGTCACCGTCGCCACCGGACGCTTCTGCTGACGCGCCAGTTCCAGCAACGCATCGGCCAGCTCCCAAGACCCCTGCTCCAGGGCCAGCACCTCGATGGCTGCGGCGCTGATCCGCTCCCACTCCTCAGTGAGTTGGCGGGGGCTGTAATCGTCCATGCCGCCGATCACCCGCACCAAGCGCTCCGCCCCGGCCCGCTCGCCCTCCCAGGCCTCCTGCAGCCGCCGGGCCGCCTCCCGGAAGCCCAAGCCACGCTGGCTGATCTGGCCGTCGAGCCACTCGCCGATCTGGCCGCAGAGCAGCTCCGCTTCCTCGGGGGTGAGGCTGCGGGGGATCTCGATCGGCAGGCGCAGGTAACCCAGGTAGATCGCCATCAGCTCCCCCGCGCCGATCGGGGCCTGGCTGGCTGGCTCCACCAGCGGCTGGTACGCCGCCAGGATCCCCTCCAGCCTTGGGGTCAGGGCCGCCGTGCCCAGCCGCGCCAGCAGCTCGGGCTGGTGGCGATGCACCCAGGCCGCCTGGTTGATCCTTCCCAGGGCATCAACGGCCTTGGTGCCCAGCATCCGCACCTTGTTGTTGCGCATGTGGGAGATCTGCGAGGTGTGCAGGTTGCCCGGCTCATTGCAAGCCCAATCCGCCAGCTCGCTCAGCTGCGGGTGGCTCACATGGCGCAGCAGGAACAGCAGGGCCTCGCTGAAGTGCAGGCGGCCGGCCTCCCGCCGCTCCGCACCGGAGAGCTGCAGCAACCCCTGCTCCGGCAGGAAGGCGGGCCAAGGCGTGGAGGCGGCGGCGGCAGGCACGGGGACACGCTTGTAGCAGTTCACACAGTATGGGATGTCGAATTGGGTTTGGCATCCCTGCTTTACAGACGGCCATCGAACTGCATTCGCGTATCGAGCAGAGCGCTCTGTTCCGTATCGGATCACACCATCATTGGCTGGCGGTTGTTCGGCCGTTGGGTCTCCACGGCCCAGCCAGAACCACCCGTGGTTTTGATCGCAGGGTCTGCAGTGCCCAACCGGTGGGGCCTGGGTTGCCCTGCTGGCTGGGTACCCAGTGCCCCGCTGCGGGGTAGTGGAGGCCCCCCTCTTAAAAGGAAAAGAAGAAAGAGATAGAAAAACAGCCCAAGCCGCGTTCAGGGGAAGCGGAAACCTGGAGAGGCGATGGAGCAGCCCAAGGAGAAGCCGATGGAGAAGTCCAGGGGAAGAACAGCCCTTCCCAAGCGCCTGAGCAAGCATCCAAGCCTTGCTCCCTGTTCTCCCTTGCCCAGCGGATTGCTGGGCCTTGCTCTGAGCCAAGCGGGTGTCAGGGACGCTCTGGGTAGCCTCCCCTGTCAGAACTCGAACGATGGCTCTGCAGTTCTTTGCAGTGCACAGCGAGGCCCTCGCCACCACCTACGACGCCCTTCAGCGCCATGCCAGCGCCCATGGGTTGCGGCCTCCCGGCCCCACCCGGGCACTGCGCATCGCCCAGCTCTTTGGCCATCTGCAGCTGCGCTCTGCTGGCCGCTCCAGCGTTGTGGTGGCCCTCTCGGAACTGGCCGCCACCTGGCGGTTTCAGCCCAGACAGTTGCGTCAGGACCTCGCCCTGCTCCAGTCCCTCGGTTGGCTGAACGCCAGGGGCACCACCCGCGGCACGGTGATCAGCCTGAGCGGCCCGGAACCAGCTGGTGGCGGTGATGGTGATGGCCAGCCGACTCATGGCTTTCCTGAGCCTGCGGCCTCCCATCCCGCCAGGCCAGAGCCACCGACTCCCCGGGCAGGCCAGCCCGAGCAGGCGGCCCCCCGCTCAGCCAAGCCCGAGCCAGCGGCGCAACTCGTCTCTGCAGCGCAGGCCACGCCTGACATGCCTGTCGGCAGTCCACCCCCGCCCGAGGCGGTTCCAGCGGCAAAGGCCGACGAATCCCGCGACCTCCTGCAGCGCCTGGCCGGGCTCTACAACCAGCACCGGCCCTCCACCTGGCCTGCGTACCAGCCGCGGGGCAACGGCCTGGGCTCCAAGTTGCAACAGGCCCTGCGCCAGGCCGGCAGTGCCGATGCCCTCGCCGACACCCTGACGGCGGCGCTGCAGTCGATGCCTCCCTTTTGGCGGACCACTTACCCCCAGGGCCGCAGCGGTTCGGAGTGCATGGCGGTTCTGTTCAGCACCGACCGAGGCTGCGCCGGACTGGGGGTGGAGTTCTGGCATCTGTTCTCGTGGGCGCAGGCAGCGGGCAACAGCAGCGCCGTCTCACTCGGCGACTGGAGCGATCCGCAAACCCCGGAACGACCCGCCATGGCTGCGGGCCATCCAGGTGATGAGCTCCGGAGGGCCCGGCGGCTCTTCCTCTGGGACAGCGGCGTCTGGCGCGGCCAGGGCCGGGAGGCACTGCTGCTCAGCCAACGGGAAAAACGGGAGCTCGCCCTGTTGCTGGAGGCCAGTGGTGAGGGGATCCCCGGTACCGCGGTGCAGCAGTTCCTCGATCCCGAGCCCGAGCCCGAGCCCGATCCCGAGCCCGATCCCGAGCCATCCCAGCCGCCAGATCGACCCCAGGCCCACGAACCATCTGCGGTGCCGTCAGAGGCGGGCACGGCAGGGAATGGCCAGCCGGAGCCACACCACGGCCCGCCAAGGGGAGCGCAGCACCGCGCCGATCGGAGCCCCGATAGCCCCTCTCCCGTGCAATCGCCCCATTCGCGTCAGTCGCGGCGACGACGACCAGCCCATCGCAAGCCGTCGCCGCAGCACCAGCGCGCAGTCCCTTGAGCCGCCCATCACTCCCCAGCCCGCCCCATCGCCGCCACCAGACCATCCATCCCTGAGCAGTGACCATGCGCCAAACCACCGCATTGCAGAGCAGCGTTTCCACCGCTCCTGCCGATCCAACCGATGGCACCCAGCCAGCCCCGGAGGTTCCGTCTTCTCCCTCAAGGCGAGGGCGCTCAAAACCATCGCCCTTTCCGGTGCCCGAGCGCTCCGGGGCGGCCTTTGATCCAGCGCGGCTCGATGCCCTGATCACACGCGGCGACTGGATCGCCACACCCGATGGGCCCCTGCCGGTGGCAGCGCCCCTGGGCAACACCCCGGCCGATGCCATTGCGATGCAGCCGGCGCCGATGGAATGGATCGCCCACGAGCGGGCCGTCCTTGCTGGGGTTTTGGCCGGCAAGGACGACCACAGCCCCCGCTGGGGACTCTTCCGGCGCCGCATCGGCCTGCGCTACGACGAACCGGTGCCCGCCAGGTTGTGGAGCACTGCCGAGCTGCGCCAGGTCGCTGCCGAGATCGATGCGATCTTCCGCGGCCAGCGCGATGTACGCACGATCAATGCCGAGGCCCTGCGCCAGGACGCCCGCTCACGCCTCGCCGACGGGCGCTACCGCGGCAGCCTCCAGCAGCTGGAGGTGGCACTGGCCGAGCTGCTCGATTCCGCCCAGTACTGCTCTGCTCTCGACTTCCCGATCGCCTGCGATCTGTTCCAGTCGGCCAAGGCCAGGCAGGTGTTCTATGGGGCCCTCCACCAGCTGCTGGAGCGCCGGCAGCTCGATGGAGCGATCGAGGCCGAGATCCAGACCTGCCGGGCGGCGGTGAATGAGGCCACCTCCCTCACCACCGGCTACTTCCGCGATCGCCACAGCGTGCTCTCGATGGCCGAGGGCATCAGTGAATGCATCGCCTTGGCCTCGATGCCGCTGGATCAGCGCCCCAAGCCGATCTCCACCGGCATCCCCTCGCTGGATCTGGACATGCGCGGCGGCGTGATCGCCGGCAAGGGCGAAAGCACCTGGGTGCTCGCCGCCCGCTCCGGCATCGGCAAGACCACCGTGGCCGTCGCCGCCGCCATGGGCCTGGCCTTCAACGGGGCCTCGGTGCTCTTCCTCTCCTGCGAACTCTCGCGCCGCGCCATCGCCGCCCGATTGGTGGCCCACTACTGCCGCCGGGCCCATGGCCTGCCAACGGCGCACTACGGCAGCAACGACCTGGAGGGCCGGGGCCGGGTGATCGCCGCTGACGACCTGCGCCGCCTCGAACCCTGGCTGACCCGTCTGGCCGAGCAGCAACGCCCCGATGGCAGCCCCATGGGCGGCCTGCTTTACCAGTCCCGCTTTGCCGCCACCGTCGAGGAGGTCTGCGCCCTGGTGGAGGACAGCAAGACGGCCCATCCCGATCTCTCGGTGGTGGTGCTCGATCACTTCCACGCCATGGGGGCCAGCCCCGGCTACGGCAACCAGACCACCGCCGAATTGGCCGCCCGCGCCATGGCGCTCAAGGCCTTGGCGGGCCGCTGCGACCTAGACATCTTCATCGTCGCCCAGCTCAATCGAGGCGCCTACGGATCGCCTTCTGGTCCCGATGTCTCGCACTTGGCCGGCACCTCGGAGCTGGAGCGCTTTGCGTCAGCGGTGTGGCTGATCGATCGCCCCAAGGCCGGTGATGGCCCGCCGCCGCCGCCGGGGCTGATGCAGGTGCACCACGGCAAGAACCGCCACGGCCAGCTGGGTGAGCAATCGATCGAGCGCACCCTCATCCGCATGGACCGCGCCCACTGCTTTCTGGAGGCCGATGAAGCCCGGCGGGCCTTTGTGGGCCATCACCTCTACCCCGGCGTGGAGGCGCTCTGAGCAAGCCAGAAACCCCCAGGAGATCGACCATTCCCCACCGCTTTCAGATCCCCATGGACCCTCAAGCGATGGCATCAGCATACGTCCCAACCCAAAGCCCAGCAGGATCACCCAGCCCAGGCGCTGCCAGCCCCGCCACGCCACGGGCACCGCAACACCCATCGGTGCGCACCCGCCCTCGCCACGCCGCAGGGAGCTGCAGAACAAACCAAGGCATTCCTGATGCCCTGCTGGAGACCGTGCGCGAACGGGCCCGCATCACGGATCTCTTTCCGCCCGCCGATCTGCAGCGCCGCGGCGCCGAGTTCCTCACCCTCTGCCCCTGGCACCGAGACAGCAACGCCAGCCTCACCGTCAGCCCCCGCACCAACCGGGTGCATTGCTTTGTCTGCAACAAGGGCGCCGATCCGATCGCCTGGCTGCAGGACCGGCAGGGCCTCAGCTTCCGCGAGGCGGTAGAGGAACTGGCCCGGCGCTACGCCATTCCCCTGCCTGAGCAGGACCCGGAAGCCGCCGCCAGGGCCGAGGCTGAGCACAAGGAGCGCCAGCGATTACGGCAGTGGCGCAGCCAGCAGGAGGAGGAGTTCCACCAGGCACTGGTCAGCGACCTCGAGGCCGCTGGCACCGCCGCCAGCTATCTGGAGCAGCGGGGCATCCTCCCGGTAACCGTCGTCGCTTGGCGGCTTGGGCTCAACGGCAGCCGGCTGATGCTCCCCATTCGAGATGGCCAGGGCCGCTGCTGTGGCTTCTCGGGTCGCAGCCTGAATGGCGAGGAACCCAAATACCGCAACAGCTCGGGTGATCTGCTGTTCCAGAAATCCCAGCTGCTCTTTGGCCTCGACAGGGCCAGCGACGCCATCCGCCGCAAGGGTGAGGCCCTGCTGGTGGAGGGGCCCCTCGATGTGATCCAGCTCCACCAGGCGGGACTCGACAACGCCGTGGCCGCCCTGGGCACCGCCGTCACCATCGAGCAGCTCCAGCGCCTGCAGCGCAGCGGCACCAGGCGCCTCTGGCTTGCCTACGACGGCGACAGCGCCGGTGCCAATGCCACCGCCCGCCTGATCGGCATCGCTCGCCACCTGCTGCTGCGCGGTGATCTCGATCTGCTGGTGGTTCCTGTCTCGCCAGGGGAGGATCCCGATTCACTCCTCCGCAGCCAGGGCATCAGCGGCCTACGCGCCTGCCTGGCCCAGGGCCGGCACTGGCTGCACTGGGAGCTCGATCGACTCCTGGCTGAGCTGCAGCACGACCCTGACGACCTATCGGCCCTGCAGCATTGCGAGCGGAAGGGAGCCGAACTCCTGTCCCAGCTTCCGCCTGGTGCGTTGCGTCGGAAGGCTGAGCAGCGGCTCCGTGAGGCCCTGGGCGGGCTTCCCCTGGCAGCTCACAGATCGTCCCAGGGCGGAGGGGCGCTACGGGTTACTCAGGGAGGAGCGGAGAAGCGAAAAAGTAAGTCCGTCAACATCGAGGTCAACACCTTCCAGAACGACACAGGCGAGGCAGAAGAACAGCCCCAGAATGATGCCAGCGTTCAACAGGCCGAGCGGCGTGCCTTGCGCCTCTTCCTCTGCAATCCAGGGCTCCGGGAAGTGCTCTCCGTCCTCGAACTCGCTGATCCGCTCCACCGTGAGGCGATGGGCTGGCTCTGGTGCCTCCAGCAGCGGTTGGCTTGTCGGGAGAGCACAGCCACCGTTGCTGGCTCAAATCCATCACACTGCGGCAAACAGGTGATTCAGGGTGACGGATTGCTGGCAGCAGTGATTGCCGCCATGCCATCGATGGATCCACCTTTGGCCCAACTCCTCTCACCCCTGCTGCATTGCGGTGAGCCGGTGCGGGTCAAGCTGGCGGCGCATCCTGAGCCTGAGCTGATGTGCATTTTGGATGTGTTGGAGCCGGTGGGGTGATTCGAAAGTGAAAGCCCACCAGGAAACCCAGGTCTGGGGCCGTGGGGCAGTGGGCCGGGGTTGTACGGATCGTGCTGTCGCTGGCTCGGGGCAAGCCTTGCCAGCGGGGATCGCCGATCACCGGAGCAGGTTTGGACCCTTCTTGCACTCCCGCTGGAATCCCTTCCAGCGGCTCTGACGGTGAAGGGTGCTGGGGGGAGGAGACAGCAGGGGCGAACGCCGATGTTGGTACTGACGTTGGCCGGATGGTTGCTGTTCCGGTTGGCGGCGCGGCAGTTGTGAGGTTCGTTGAACCAGGAACCGCCGCGCAGCAGCTGGGCAACCTGCCCTCATGCTGAATTTAGGGCAGTAGGGGAGACAAGTCGGCGCAGAACCGATGAGAGCTGAACAAGCGCTGGCGCAATCGGATGGTGTGGCCTTGGGCCAGATGGGCATTCCAGCTTTGGGCCGAACGTCGGGCCCGTTCGACGCTGAGCCGCCGTTGAAGCAGGGCTTCATGGCAGCGCCTCAGCCCCCGGCGAATGCGGAGCAGGCTGTGGTTGCGCACGCGGATCCGCCCGCCGATGACGTGAAAGCCCACAAAGCTGGCTCCACGGGCATTTGAAACTAGCCGAGTTTTGCTGGGGTGGAGACTCAGGCGCAAGGCGGCCAGTTCGCCATGCAGACACACCAGTGCCTGATGGAGCGGTTCTGGCCGATCGGCGAAGACAGCCAGATCATCGACGTAGCGCATACTCACCCCCACTCCTGGGAGGTTTTTGAGCCGGTGGTCGAGGCCATCCAAGTGGAAGTTGGCCAGGAATTGGCTGGTGAGGTTTCCGATGGGCAGGCCCCTGGGGCGCTCCAGCGAGGTGAGCAGGTTATCGCCGGGGAAGCATTCGATGGGCGAGCCGTGAATGGCACCGTTGGCCAGGCTGCGATCGAGCAGCCAAAGGGTGCCAGAGCAAGCGATCACCTCCTTCAGCTGGCCCATCAGCAGACGGTGGTCAATGCTTGGGAAATAAAGCCGGATATCGGCCTGGAGCAGCCAACGGTGTTCACGGCAGGCGCGGCAAAAGCGGCGCAGAGCGCGATGGGACCCATAGCCCCGGCGGTTGGCGTAGCTGGTGGGGAGAAAGCGGCGCTCGAGCGGTGGGGCGATCACCGCAATCAGGGCGTGGTGCACCACCCGATCGCGGAAGGGGGCGGCGCTCACCAGGCGTGGTTTGGGCTCGCGCACCTGGAACTGCCGGTAGGGACCTGGGGCGTAAGTAAAGCTCTGTAGCTCGTGCTGTAGCTGGAACAGTTCGGCCTCCAGGTTGGCCGCAAAGGCGAGCACATCGGGGCGGTAGCGCTTGCCCTTGCTTGCCTTGCGGTAAGCAGCGAGCAGGGTGGGGAAGCTGGTGATGCGGGGATAGAGATCCCGCAGCGGCGATGGGGACTTGGCCATCCGGGGAGGCTCAGGCCGGAGCGGTCGTCTGGCCCTGGCGCC
>Ga0208360_1000161_pt1 | contig 19735 bp, 16 predicted proteins | sample LakMenE27Jul10ns_FD_150739 | JGI IMG/M metagenome (GOLD analysis project Ga0208360, IMG submission 150739) | Freshwater microbial communities from Lake Mendota, WI - 27JUL2010 deep hole epilimnion ns (SPAdes) | ecosystem: Environmental > Aquatic > Freshwater > Lake > Epilimnion/Euphotic zone ...
GCGCAACGTCAAAACCATCGCCCTGAGCGTTGACAGCGCCGAAAGCCACAAGGGCTGGATCGGCGACATCAACGAAACCCAGAACACCACGGTGGATTATCCGATCCTCGCCGACGCCGATAAAAAGGTGAGCGATCTCTACGGGATGATCCACCCCAACGCCCTCAATAACCTCACGGTGCGTTCGGTGTTCATCATCGACCCCAACAAGAAGCTGCGACTCCAGATCACCTATCCCGCCAGCACCGGCCGCAACTTCGATGAAATCCTGCGCGTGATCGATTCGCTCCAGCTCACCGACCACCACTCCGTGGCCACGCCGGTGAACTGGAAGGACGGCCAGGACTGTGTGGTAGTGCCCTCGATCTCCACCGAGGACGCCCGCGCCAAGTTCCCCAAGGGCGTCACCGAGATCCGCCCCTATCTGCGTATCACGCCTCAGCCGAATCGCTGATTCCGGCTAGGTTTGCGGCTACTAATCAAGCGGGGGGAGCGGGTTCTCGAGTACCGCATTGATGGCCAAGTGGCCATCTTCACCCCTCCGCTTCCGAGGGCAGGGCCTCCTTGTCGCGCTCCATCAGCCGCTCCACAGCGAACTTGAGCAGCAGCGACACGATCGCCACGGTGGCCAGCACCAAGGAGGCACCAAAGGCCAGCTCGGTGTGGTACTGCTTGTAGGCATCCTCAACGAACAGCGGCAGGGTCTGGGTTTCGCCACGGATGTTGCCGCTCACCACCGACACCGCACCGAACTCGCCGAGTGCCCGGGCGGTGGTGAGGATCAGGCCGTAGAGGGCCGCCCAGCGCACTGAGGGCAGGGTGACCTTCCAAAACACCTGCCAGTCGCTGGCGCCGAGGGTGCGGGCCGCCTCCTCCTGGTCCCAGCCCTCCTCCTCCAGCAGCGGAATCACCTCCCGGGCCATAAACGGGAAGGTCACCAGGATCGTGGCCATCACGATCCCGGGAAGCGAGAAGATGACCTTCCAACCCGTGCTCTCCAGCAGGCCGGCGAAGACGCCATGGGTGGGGCTACAGAGCAGCACCAGCATCAGGCCCACCACCACCGGCGAGATCGAGAAGGGGAGGTCGATGATGCTCAGCAGCAGGGCCTTGCCGGGGAAGCGGTGGCGGGCGATAGCGGTGGCCGCCGCCAGCCCGAAGATGGCGTTGCAGGGCACGGCGATCGCACTGGCAATCAGGGTGAGCCGCAGGGCAGCCAGCAGCTCGGGTGACTTGAAGTTGTCGAGGAACACCCCGAATCCCTTAGCGAAGGCCTGCACCACCACGGCCAGGGCCGGCACCAGGATCACCACGCCCACATAGAGGCAGGCCAGGATCGGGATCAGGGCGGGCAACAGCTGGCGGCCGTCGAAGCTGGGTTTTACCCAACGGGGCGGGCGGATGTCCTCGAGGGGAGGGATGGTGAAGGCCATGGGGAGGATCGGGCTGGATGGCTGCGGCCGTGAGGTGACGCAGAGGTGAAACCGGGGATGAGAACTGGAGCGGGATGGGCCGGATGTCCGTGCTCGAAGGGGGCGAAGAAGCCGGAGAGTCCCGCCGTAGCGCCGGGCGGGATCGGGCGACTCAACCGCTCGCGTCGCCCCCTTGATAACGCTGCCCCCAAACCTGGAGGGCATTGATCACGATCAAGCTCACCAGGGAAAAAATCAGCATCACCGAGCCGATCACCGTGGCGGCGTTGATGTCGTACTCCTCGATCATCTGCACGATCAAGGTGGGGGTGATCAGATCTTTGAAGGGCACGTTGCTGGAGATCATCACCACCGAGCCGTACTCCCCCACGGCCCGGCTGAAGCCCTGGGCGATGCCGGCGAGGATGGCCGGCATCAACTGGGGCAGCACCACGCGGAAAAAGGTCTGGGCCGAGCTCGCCCCGAGGCACCAGGAGGCCTCCTCCTGTTCCCGCTCCAGGGAGCGCAATACCGGCTCCACCGTGCGCACCACAAAGGGCAGGGAGATGAACACCATCGCCACCGCCACCCCCAAGGGCGTGAAGGACACCTCCAGACCGGTGAGCCGCTGAATTGGGGCCCCCAGCCAACCCTCCGATCCATACACAAAGGAGAGGGCCAGGCCCGCCACCGCCGTGGGCAGGGCGAAGGGCAGGTCGATCAGGGCATCGAGCAGCTTTTGGCCGGGGAAGCGGGAGCGGATCAGGGCCCAGGCGATCAGCAGGCCGAACACGCCGTTGATCAGGCTGGCGAGTGCCGCGATGCCGAAGCTCATGCGGTAGGTGCTCAGGGCCAGGGGGCTGGTGGCCGTCTCCCAGAAGGAGGCGGGGCCCACGCCGGCGGCTTTGAGCAGCATGCCCGCCAGGGGTAGGAACAAGACCAGGGCGAGGTAGGCCCAGGTGATGGTCCACGGCACGTTCGGCCTGAGCCAGCGAGGCAGTCCAAGGTTGCGGCTGAGCAGTCCAGGGCCGCGGCGCGGCAGGGCAACGGTCATGGCGGCCAGGCTCGGCAGGGAAATCCTGCCTGGACCGTACACCCGCCACCGCAGCATTGGGCGGTTCCTCACTGTGCTTACGGGTTATGGTAGGCACGCCGGCTCCCGGCGGGACGTTTCAACCAATCCCGCCACTCCCTCCCGCCTCGGACAGAACCGGGGGCAACCCTTCCGGGCGGGTGATCAGAATGGGCCGATTGATCCACTCCGCTGCCATCCCGCATGGGCATCCGCGTTGCCAACGTGACCAAGCGTTTCGGATCCTTCCACGCCGTGGACGACGTGAGCGTGGATGTGGAAAGCGGCTCCCTGGTGGCCCTGCTGGGTCCCTCGGGCTCGGGCAAGAGCACCCTGCTGCGCCTGATCGCCGGCCTGGAGCAGGCCGATGCCGGCCGCATCTGGATCACCGGAGAGGAGGCCACCGATCGCACCGTGCAGGACAGGCAGGTGGGTTTTGTGTTTCAGCACTTTGCCCTGTTCAAGCACCGCACCGTGCGCCAGAACGTGGCCTTTGGCCTGGAGCTGCGCCGTTGGAAGAAGGAGGCGATCAAGCGCCGCGTCGATGAACTGCTCGATCTGGTGCAGCTCAAGGGCTACGGATCGCGCTTCCCCTCCCAGCTCTCCGGCGGCCAGCGTCAGCGGGTGGCCCTGGCCCGCGCCCTGGCGGTGCAGCCCCGGGTGCTGCTGCTCGATGAGCCCTTCAGCGCCCTCGACGCCAAGGTGCGCAAGGAGCTGCGGGCCTGGCTGCGCAACCTCCACGACGAGATGCACGTGACCACCGTGATCGTGACCCACGACCAGGAGGAGGCCATGGAGGTGGCCGACCGGATCGTGGTGATGAACGAGGGCCGCATCGAGCAGATCGGCACCCCGGCCGAGATCTACGACCACCCGGCCTCGCCGTTCGTGATGGGCTTTGTGGGGGCGGTGAACGTGCTGCCGGGGGGCACCCTGCCCCGGCCGGCGGCCGCGGCTCCCCAGGTGAGCGGCAGCAACGATGCCCCTCTGTTCATCCGCCCCCACGACGTGGAGATCCTCAGCGAGGGCCAGAGCGACACGGTGCCAGCCCAGCTGCGGCGGCTCAGCCACCTCGGCCGCGATGTTCAGGCCGAGCTGGTGCTGGCCGATGGCCAGGTGATCACCGCCCAGATCCCGCGGGAGCGGATGAACCTGGCGGCCTTCCAGGTGGGTGATCAGCTCCACGTGCGCAGCCGCGAAGCCCGCACCTTCGTGCCCGACTACAGCATCTGACCCTCACCAATTAACTCGGGATGCAACTCGGGACACAACGGCGCGCCCACCACGTTTCGCTACTCCCTGATCAGCCTGGTGGAACACGCCCGGGAAGCCCACATCCTGCAGGCCCGCCAGATCGCCACCCAATTCGAGCTCTCGCCCCACTACCTCTCGGTGGTGCTGCGGGAGCTACGCCGTCTCGGCCTGGTGGAGAGCCAGAAGGGAAACCGGGGCGGCTACAGGCTGCTGAGGCCCGCCGAGGAGATCAACCTCCTGGAGCTCTACCGCTCCCTGGCCGGCAGCGATGGCAACGGCCTTCAAGGAGAGGCCAGCCCCGGTCGTTCTACCGCCGACGCGTGGCTGCAGAACCTGGCTGAGCGCTGGGACCAGGACCTGGCCAACGTTTCCCTGCTCGACCTCTGCCGCGAACCGGGCTTGAAACAATCGCCATAGAAAAGCCCCCAGCGCCAAGGCCTGGGGGCTCTGGGAACAAAACCAGCAGACGATCAAGTCGCCACCGAGATCCCGGAGGTCTCGGGACGTACCGCGGCGAGGCGGGCATCGGAGCGGTATTGAACCAGGCTGAATTCATCCTGATGGCGCAGCAACTGGCCATCGCGGAAGACGAGGGTGTAGCGCTGGGGCTGGGGTGCGGAGGGATGGGCGTGGAGGAACTGGGCAGCCATGGCAGTCAGTGCGAACGATTGGGATAAAAAGGACGGGCAAGGATGTCGGTCGGTCGGAGAACAACCGGCGTTCAGAGGGCGGCGGCCAGGCCATCGCTGGGGATGAAGAGATCGGCTTCGCTCACTTTCTGAAGCAGGCCGAGGGTCTTGTAGCGGTTGAGGTTCTTGGTCACCGTCACCCGGGTGAGGCCGCACACTTCAGCCAGGGCCCGGTGGGTGAGATTCATGTCCTTGAGGGAGAAGCGGTAACCGCGGCTGCTCACCTGACCAAATCGGAGACCGATCCAGCGGAGCAGCATCAGCAGGCGGCGCTCGGCGCTGCGGATGCGGTTGATCTCGAAGATCTCCTCGGTGTTGCGGATCTGCTGGAGGAGAAAAGCGAGGGTTTCGGCGTCGGAGGGGTTGTGCTGCTCCACTACCACGGTGGTGAGGCACTGGACCTCCACGGGATCAAGGCCGGAGTGGGCATTGGTGACCAGTTCACCGGGGCCCCAGATGCCCAGGGTGAGCGATTCACCCTCAGCGTCCCAGGTGGTGGTGCGGATATAGCCGTCGTGAATCCGCCAAGTGAGGCCTTCGGGCAGAACGTCGTTGGGAAGGAGGGTGAGGCGCAGCGCTTTGGGATGGGCCTTGGGAAGGGCCCCGGGAAGGGCCCCTGGAAGGGCATGAATCAGGGATGCGGTGGCCATGGTGACGGTGGGGACAGGGTGGATGGCACGGAAGCAAACAGGCGGGCCGGCGCGGCGCCGGCGGAGGTCATTCGGCTTGGACAGCTCATCGGAGCCTTGCGGATGGCGACACCATAGCACCTAATCCCCATCGGTCTTGTGTTGTTTCGGTATTCTGGGGCACACGCGGCTTGGACGCACTGCAGCGCAAGGGGCTGGAACCGTGCGACACGGCGCAAGGGACAGAACGGAAGCCCGGAAGACAGCCGCCAGGACCGCGGGCCACCACCGTCGCCTGGTTGCAAGACAAAGCAGCGCCGCCGCAGCCCAGCGCCGAAACCCGGAATCTCCCCAAAGCAAGCGGGGATTGGCGGGCCTAGCTCAGATGAAATACATCACCTGCGACTGCAGGCGCTGGTCGCGCTCATCAAGCAGGTCCTGCAGGGAGGTGGTCTCGAGGATCGCCTGCCGCGCCTGCTCAAGCCGCCCCTCAAGGCCGCCAATCACCTCGAACTCCGGACTCTGGCGGGCGGCGGTGCCGCGGCTGGCCACCTCACCCTCCAGGCAGACCACCACCTCGGCGACGAGGATCTCGGCCGGCGGCCGGGCCAGCTGGTAGCCGCCGCGGGGCCCGCGGATGCTGCGGAGGATCTGCCCCCGGCGGAGGCTGGTGAGCATCTGTTCCAGATAGCGATCGGGAATGCCCTGCCGCGCGGCGATCTCCGCCACCTGCAGCACGCCGCCCTGGGGATAAATCGCCGCCAGCTCCAGCAGGGAAACGAGCCCGTATTCCGTCTTGGCACTGAAGGCCACGGTGTTCCCCGGCGCTTTGGTGGGGATTGTGGCAGCCCCCAGGCCCCCAGGGGAAGCAAAAGCGGCATCCCCAGCGATGTAGTCGGAAATACGTCGCCCGCACCAGGGCGAGACATACGTTCACTCCGTACTCCCATCGGACAACCGTGGTTTCCATTTCCATCCGGTCCCTAGGCCGGACCTCCGCCGGACTAGCCCTGGCCGGGCTGGCCGCCACCCCGATCGCCGCCTCCCTCACCCTCACTGGCACCAGCCTGCTGGTGGCCCAGCCGGCCCGTGCCGACAGCAACGAGATCCTGCTCGTGACCTACGCCGTGACCAAGGGGGCCTACGACAAGATCATTCCCCTGTTCGTGGCCGACTACAAGAAGAAGACCGGCGCAACGGTTCGCGTGAAAACCAGCTATGGCGGCTCCGGCAGCCAGACCCGTGCCGTGATCGATGGCCTGGAGGCCGATGTGGTGGGCTTGGCCCTGGCGGCGGACGTGTACAAGCTGCAGGAGAAAGGCCTGGTGGATCTGGGCTGGGAGCGGGAACTCCCCAATCAATCGATCATCACCAATTCCACCGTGGTCCTGTTCGTACGGCCCGGTAACCCTAAGAAGATCCAGGGCTGGAATGATCTCGACAACAAGAATGTGGATGTGATCACCGCCAACCCGAAGACCTCCGGCGGTGCCCGCTGGAACTTCGCAGCCCTGTGGGGATCGGCGACCCAAACCGGTGGCGGTGAGGATAAAGCCAAAAACTTCATCACCACGGTCTATAAGAATGTGGATGTGCTGCCCAAGGATGCCCGCGAAGCCACCGACACCTTCGTGAAGCGCCGCAAGGGTGATGTGCTGCTCAACTATGAAAACGAAGCCATCTTGGCCCGCAAAACTGGAGAGTGGACCGAACCGGTGAAGATCCCCAGCCCCAATATTCTGATTGAAGGGCCGATCGCCGTGGTGGACAAAAACGTGAACAAGCACGGCACCCGCAAGCTGGCCGAGGCCTTTGCCCGTTTCCTCTACACCCCCACCGCCCAGAAAATCTTCGTGGACAACGGCTTCCGGCCGGTGACCATCGAGGGCAAGGCCTACGCCCAGGGCAAGTTCCCCGCCGTCAACACCTGGCGGATCACCAAGCTGGGCGGCTGGAAGGTGGTGGATAAGAAGTTCTTCTCCAAAGGCGCTCTCTGGGACCAGATCTTCGCTAAGTCCCGCTGATCGTTTGCTTCACCTGCTGCGATTCCCCCGCCCCGGCTGCCTTGCGGCCGGGGCGGGGGGTGGTTCGGCGGGCCAGGCCCAGACAGTAAATTTGTCAGAGTTCCCCATTGAAGAACCGTGGTTAAGCGCTCCATCCGCGTCGCCGGCCTACTCGGCCCCGCCGTGCTGCTGGCGGCGACCCTGGGCGGATGCGGGGGAGCCCAGCGCAGCAACGCCACCAAGACCCCGGCCCAGGGCCAGGGCGGGCCCCTGTTGCTGGTGAGCTATTCCGTGACCAAGGGCGCCTACGACCGGATCCTGCCCAAGTTCCAGGCGGACTGGAAACGGCGCACCGGAGAGGAGTTGGAGGTGAAGACCAGCTACGGCGGCTCCGGCAGCCAGTCCCGGGCCGTGATCGACGGCCTCGATGCCGACCTGGTGACCCTGGCCCTGCCGGCCGATGTGCTCAAGCTCGAGAAGGCCGGCCTGGTGCAGCCAGGATGGGAGAAGGAACTCCCCAACGAGTCCAACATCACCCACTCGGTGGTGACCTTCCTCACCCGCGCCGGCAATCCCAAGGGGATCCGCACCTGGGCCGACCTGGCCCGGCCTGGGCTGGGGGTGCTGACCGCCAATCCCAAGACCTCCGGCGGCGCCCGCTGGAACTTCCTGGGCCTGTGGGGCTCGGTGAGCCGCACCGGAGGCACTGAGCAGTCCGCGGAAGCCTTCGTGGCCAAGGTGTACCGCAACGTGAGCAACCTGCCCAAGGATGCCCGCGAAGCCAGCGATGCCTTTCTGAATCGCGGTCAGGCCGACGTGCTGCTCACCTACGAGAACGAGGCCCTGCTTGCGGCGAAAGAAGGCACCGACAAGGCCACCACAATGGTGGTGCCAGCGCTGAACATCCGCATCGATGGCCCCGTGGCGGTGGTGGATCGCAACGTGGACCGCAAGGGCAGCCGCAAGGCCGCAGAGGCCCTGGCCACCTACCTGCAGGGGGAAGAAGCTCAGGAGATCTTCGCCGAGGAGGGCTTCCGGCCCGTGAACGCGGCCGTATGGAACCGCCGCAAGGCCTCCTTCGCGCCGGTGACCACCCTGTTCACCGCCTCGGATCTGGGCGGCTGGCCCACGATCGACCGCACCTTCTTCGCCAACGGCGGCGTCTGGGACAGGCTGGTGGCAGCCCGGCGCTGATCCCCCCTTCTCCAACGGCCCCAGCCCCCGATGTGCGAACTGCTGGCCCTCAGCGCCAACACCCCCACCGACATCCGCTTCTCCTTCCACGGCCTGCGGCTGCGGGGCGGCTCCACCAGCGACCACGCCGATGGTTGGGGGCTGGCCAGCTTCGACCCCGACGGCCAAGGCCTGCACCTCTATCGCGAGGACGCCCCGGCCGCCTTCTCGCCCGTTGCCGCAGCGGTGGCCGCCTTGGATCTGAAGGCCCACTGCACGATCGCCCACATCCGCAAGGCCACCCGGGGCGTGGTGGCGCTGGAGAACTGCCACCCCTTCCACCGGCGCTGGCGGGGCCAGGAGTGGGTGTTCGCCCACAACGGCGACCTGCAGTCGTTGCCGCCCCTGGAGGGTGAGCACCGGCCGATCGGCCAGACCGACAGCGAGACCGCCTTCTGCTGGATCCTGCAGGAGCTGGAGCGCCAGGAGGTTGCTCCGGAGGATGAGGCCGGCCTATTCGCGGCGCTGGTGGCCTGCTCGGATCGGCTGGCCGGCGAGGGGATCTTCAACAGCCTGGTGAGCAACGGCGCCTGGCTGTTCGCCTACGCCGGCACCAAGTTGCACCGGGTCACCCGGCGGGCCCCCTTCGGGCTGGTGCAGCTGGCCGACGCTGACCTCAGCGTGGATTTCTCGGCCGTGACCCAGCCCAGCGATGTGGTGACGATCCTGAGCACCGAGCCGCTCACCGCGCAGGAAACCTGGCAACCCCTGCAGGTGGGCGAAGCAATCCTGCTCAAGGCGGGCGAGATCGTGCGGCGACGACCCGGCCGAGGCGAACCCGGCTGAGCGCCCAGGATGGGTGTCAACCCCTCAAGTTCCCGGCAGCCCTTCTCCCTGTTTCACCCCCCATGCCCGCACCAGCCGGCCCAGGCCCCCTGGCTTCCCCCCTGGTGCCCGCTACCACCGTTTCGCTGGCGGAGGCCGCCCGTTTCTGGCTGCACCTGGGCCTGGTGAGCTTTGGCGGCCCCGCCGGCCAGATCGCCATGCTCCACCGCGAACTGGTGGACCAGCGGCGCTGGATCTCGGAAGCCCGCTTCCTGCACGCCCTCAATTACTGCCAGCTGCTGCCGGGTCCGGAGGCCATCCAGCTGGCCACCTACCTGGGCTGGCTGCTGCATGGCACCCGGGGGGGCCTGATCGCCGGGGGGCTCTTCCTGCTCCCCTCGGTGCTGCTACTGCTGCTGCTGAGTTCGATCTATGCGCTCTGGGGCCATCTGCCCGTGCTGGGGGGCATCTTCTGGGCCCTCAAACCGGCTGTGCTGGCGATCGTGATCCAGGCCTCCTGGCGCCTGGGACGCCGCACCCTCAAGGGCCCCCTGCAGGTTGTGATCGCCGCCGCCGCCCTGGTGGGATTGCAGGGACTCGGCCTGCCCCAGCCGCTGCTGATCGCCCTGGCGGCGCTCAGCGGCTGGATCGCTGAGCGGTTGCGACCCGGCATCCTGGTGCCCGCCGCCCCACCGCGACCGGCAACCGTGCTTGATGCCCTCCACGGCGACGACACGGCCACACCGCCCCACGCCCGCATCCGGCCCCGGCAGCTGGCCCTAACCCTGCTGGTCGGTGGAGCTGCCGTGGCCCTGCCCCTCGGCCTGCTCACCCTGCTGGAGGGCTGGAACGGCACCCTGGCCACCATGGCCCGCTTCTTCAGCCGCGTGGCCCTGGTGAGCTTCGGCGGTGCCTATGCCGTGCTGCCCTACGTGGCCCAGGGCGCCGTGGAGCGTTTCGGCTGGCTCAGTGCGGCCCAGATGGTGGATGGGCTGGCCCTGGGGGAAACCACGCCGGGGCCGTTGATCATCGTGGTGGCCTTCGTGGGGGTGCTGGGCGGCTGGCATGCCGCCGGCTCCCTGGCCTACGCCCTGGTGGCGGGGCTGGTGGTGGTGTGGTTCACCTTCCTGCCCTCCTTCCTGTTCATCCTGGTGGGCGGCCCCCTGGTGGAATCAAGCCGGGGCGAAGCGCGGCTGGCCGGGCCGATGCAGGCCATCGGCGCCGCCGTGGTGGGCATGGTGGCCAGCCTGGCGCTGCTGTTCGCTGGACCGGTGCTCTGGCCCGGGAGCCCGGGGGCCGCCGGGCTGGATCTGGCAGCATTGGCTCTACTGGCGCTCGCCCTGCTGCTGCTGTTCTGGCGGCGATGGGGCGTGCTGCCCCTGATCGGCGGCGCGGCGCTGGTGGGGCTGGCGCGGGTGGCGGTGACCTTGGCTCCGATCGGGACCTGATTGGAGAGCGGATCCACCGACAGCACGAAGGGATCCCCGGCCGTGAGCCTCAGAACACCTCGACCGCCGCTAGGGCTGGCTCCTCTAGCCGGCGCTGCGCCGATTCACCGCAGGTCTTGGGAGTCGGAAACACCTTGCCGGGGTTGGCCAGGCCCTCGGGATCAAAGGCCTGGCGCACCAGCTGCATGGTGGCCAGGTCGTCGGGGGAGAACATCCAGTTCATGTAGCAACGCTTGTCGTTGCCCACCCCATGCTCGCCGCTGATGCTGCCGCCCGCCGCGATGCAGAGCCGCAGAATCTCGGCCCCCAGCTCCTGCACCCGTTGCTCCACACCGGGATCACCGGCGCGATAAAGGATCAAGGGGTGAAGGTTGCCGTCGCCGGCATGGAACACATTGGCCACGGGCAGGTCATAGCGCTCGCTCAATTCACCGATCGCCCGCATCACCTCCGGGAGCGCCGTGCGGGGCACCACCCCGTCCTGGAGGTAGTAGCTGGGGAAGCGGCGGCCGAGGGCTGAGATCGCCGACTTGCGCCCCTGCCAGAGCCTGGCCCTGTCATCGGCCTCGGTGGCCAGGCGCACGGTGCGGGCCCCGGCCTGGCGGCAGCGCTCGGTGGCCAATTCCAGGGCCACCGCCACCTCCTCCTGGTGGCCGTCGAGCTCCACCAGCAACACCGCGGCCGCATCGTGGGGATACTCCTGAGCCCCCAGATAGTCGTTGACGGCCTCGATGCAGAGGCGATCCATCATCTCCATGCCAGCCGGCAAGATGCCTGCGGCGGTGATGCCGCGCACCGCCTCGGCCGCCGCCTCCATCGAGGTGAAATCGGCCAGCAGCACCGCCACGCTGGCCGGGGCCCGCAGCAGCCGCAAGGTGATCGCCGTGGCGATGCCAAGGGTGCCCTCACTGCCGATGAACACACCGCGCAGGTCGAGCTCCGGGGTTTCGGCCAGGCCACTGCCCAGGGTGGTGATCGTGCCGTCGGGGAGCACCACCTCCATCTCCAGTACGTGGTTGCTGGTGACGCCGTATTTGAGGCAGTGCACTCCGCCGGAGTTCTCGGCCACATTGCCGCCGATGCTGCACACCACCTGACTGGAGGGATCGGGTGCGTAGTAGTAGCCGTCGCCGGCCACCGCCCGGGTGACCCAGCTGTTGATCACCCCCGGCTGCACGGTGATGCGGCGGTTGGGCAGATCCACCGCCAGCACCTTGCGCATCCGGGTGGTGGCGATCACCAGGGACGGGGTTTCGGCCACGGCGCCGCCGGAGAGGCCGGTGCCGCTGCCGCGGGCCACGAAGGGCACCCCCTCGCGGTGGCAGAGACGCAGCAGGGCCGCCACCTGCTCGGTGGTTTCCGGCAGCACCACCAAGGGCGGCTCCCAGCGGTGCAGGGTGAGGCCGTCGCAGTCGTAGGTCAGCAGCTCCTGGCGGGCGGCCACCACACCCCGGGCCGGCAGGATGGCGCGGCAGCGGCGCTCGATGGCGGCCCAGTCGATCGGGGCACGGGACGCTCGGGCGGGGCTGGGGGAATCGATCGGGCTGATGGCGGTGGCGGGTGACGGGCTGGGCGCGAGCGAGGCGCCAGGGGTGAGCAAAGAGCTGAGCGTGAGAGCTTCGGTGCCTGCTTGGCTGCCCAGATCGGTGCCTGGTTGGATGCTCGGAGCAGGCGTCACGACGGAATCGGGCATCGGGAATGGCCGCGTTCAAGGTACTCAAGGTGCGCCCATGGCCACGCTGCGGGGGATCGCGCCCCGCCATCCCCCACGAATTCTTCGCGGATCCACCCATGTGTGCGCCGCTGGGTCAGGATGGATCTCGCTCATCAGCCTTCCGTCCGCGGATCCCGTCTTGTCGGCTTCTCCCACAGCGCCCGTATCGACTCCTGTGCTCAACACCACCCGGTCCCAGGAGATCTTCACCGCCGCCCAGACCCTGATGCCGGGGGGCGTGAGCTCGCCGGTGCGGGCGTTCAAATCGGTCGGCGGTCAGCCGATCGTGTTCGACCGGGTGAAGGGCGCCTATGCCTGGGATGTGGATGGCAACCGCTACATCGATTACGTGGGCAGCTGGGGGCCGGCCATCTGCGGCCACAGCCACCCCGAGGTGATCGCCGCCCTGCAGGCGGCCCTGGAGAAGGGCACGAGCTTTGGCGCCCCCTGTGAGCTGGAGAACCGGCTGGCCGAGCTGGTGATCGAAGCGGTGCCGTCGGTGGAGATGGTGCGCTTCGTGAATTCGGGCACCGAGGCCTGCATGGCGGTGCTGCGCCTGATGCGGGCCTTCACCGGCCGGGAAAAGCTGATCAAGTTTGAGGGCTGCTACCACGGCCACGCCGACATGTTCCTGGTGAAGGCGGGCTCGGGGGTGGCCACCCTGGGCCTGCCCGATTCGCCGGGGGTGCCGAAGGCCACCACCGCCGCCACCCTCACCGCCCCCTACAACGACCTCGAGGCGGTGAAGGCGCTGTTCGCCGCCAACCCTGGCGAAATCGCTGGAGTGATCCTCGAGCCGGTGGTGGGCAATGCCGGCTTCATCACCCCCGAACCGGGCTTCCTGGAGGGCCTGCGGGAGATCACCAAGGACAACGGGGCCCTGCTGGTGTTCGACGAGGTGATGACCGGCTTCCGGATCAGCTACGGCGGCGCCCAGGCGAAGTTCGGCATCACCCCCGATCTCACCACGATGGGCAAGGTGATCGGCGGCGGCCTGCCGGTGGGGGCCTACGGCGGCCGCGCTGAGATCATGGCGATGGTGGCCCCGGCCGGCCCGATGTATCAAGCGGGCACCCTCAGCGGCAACCCGCTGGCGATGACCGCCGGCATCAAGACACTGGAACTGCTGAAGCAGCCCGGCAGCTACGAGCGGCTGGAGGCAATCACCAAGCGCCTCAGCGACGGCATCCAGGCGGCCGGCCGCGACGCCGGCGTGCCGATCAGCGGCGGCAACATCAGCGCCATGTTCGGCTTCTTCCTCTGCGAGGGACCGGTGCGCAACTTCGAGGAGGCCAAGGCCACCGACACGGTGTTGTTCGGCAAGCTGCACCGGGCGATGCTGGAGCGGGGCGTGTATCTGGCCCCCAGCTCCTACGAGGCGGGCTTCACCTCCCTGGCCCACAGCGACGCCGACATCGACGCCACCCTGGCCGCCTTCCGCGACAGCTTCGCAGCGATCGTCTGAGCCCGAGGGCGCTTCCTAGTCTGTGGTGCTCCGCAGGACGCCCACCACCGGAGGCGACCGTGAAGGTTAGCCGCACTCCACCGCTGTTTGCGATGCGGCTGCGATACGAAGGGAGTCATGCTCTGAAGAAAGGGATTGACTGACAGAACCAGAGTCTCGACAAGCGGCTCACTGCCTAAAGCTCAAGACCAGAAGCGGCCGAGCGAACTTGGGCATTGCAAACTTGCTCCGCTCCCGTCTTCTGTATCTTGATGTTAGAAAGTCCACTCATCGATAGACATCTCTTCTGTGGCCAACTTTTACAACGTCGACAACACGCGACTGATCATCGACGGAGTAAATTACCCGATAGCTGCCTTGACGGACACGATAAAGGTTTGGCCTTCCCGCGAGCTTTTCAGACCCTGATGGGGGTGGTTGAGTCGCCAGTGACTTGATCTTCTCAATCAATCGTGTGAGCGTCGCCTTGTCAGATATCGCCTGTAGTTCTTTGGCCGCTGATGGCTTAATCGAGAGGCTATAGTCGACCACTATCTCTTAGACTTGTGACAAACTCTTCGAAGCTAGAGCTTGGCTCAGCTTGCCTCTGATCAACGTGTTTCAAATCATCAGCATCTTCGGCCAATGTCATGCGCACCGCTTCATTGACCATGTCCGAAATTGAGCGATTACATGCAGCAGCTTTTAGGCGCAGTGCACGATGTACATCCGCTTCAAAGTAGATCGTAGCCCGTTTCGTTTCATCCATTCCTCCACCTTAGCGCTTTAACGTCAGAACGTCAAGATGGCGGCGCTTCCGGCTTTCCTTTGATCCTTCTAATGCTGCATGGGCGAGTCCGGTATTCGCTCTGCGGTGGGTGTCGTTGTCGGCCTATGCAGCCGAAGTGAAGCCGGCAACTTGCTCTAAAGGGCATGCGGTGCAATAGAACTGGGGGATATCACGGTGGGAACGTGGGGATTTTATCCGGACCCGGTATCGCAGCAGGCTCTTTTCGATTTCCTTACAGGAAATCTGGCGGACTGGTGACATCCATTGGCCCATGAATAAGGACGCGCGCATAGATCATTGTCCGTATCCAAACATGACCAGAAACCATAAAGCACGCCTCACAGTAAAGTAGGGGCTCGGGGGTCAATGTCGCCGACGGTCCATACCGCGAGCGCCCCATCGCTGATTCTCGTGGCGGCGGTGCAGAGTCCGTTGCCGTCAGTCGCTCAGTGCACGGTGGGCGGCGCACCAGGTCTCTCAGCTCTTCCTTCTGACCACCGATGCTGCCCATGCTGTTCATTTGGGCGAGGGCGCTGGGCCCGATCAGGGTGAAGCGCCTGAAGCAGCAGATGCTGGCGATCGCCCGCGCCCTGATGGGCCGGCCCTCCCTCTGGGGGAATAGGGGGGCGCCCAGGCAGCACCACCTTCCAGCAATCCAATACCGTCACAGCCCATCCGCAGCAAGGGACGGGCTGTCGAAGCATGCTAAAGTGGAAACTTAAATAGTATTTCACCGTGGCAAATAACCAGAAACCCCTATCGTCTGCGATTTCTAGTGCATTGATCCTGCTCGCCGGCGCTGGCGGTCTGGCGCTGGTGGCCTGGGTCACGATCGTGATGCTCGACCTCAAGCACCTCAACACCTCAGGCTTCACCCTGCCCTGAGGCCGGCTGCGGATTTAGATAAATCCACTTAAATGATCAAGCAACACATAGCGTTTCGCATAGGAACTGCCCACCTCCCGCAACTGCGGAATCTTGCTCACATCATCCATAGCGGCCAGGTCTTGCTCGGGAATCTGGCTGAGTCCTAGTGCATCGAGACCCTCGCGATTGGTGAGGGGGTCATAGCGCACATAGGCGAACTGCTTCGCACCGCTCCAGTTGCCCTGATCTGCCGGCATGCCGGGAGCCTGCATCATGGTGCCGAACTCCCGATCGACCTGCCCCCCGAAACGGCACTCCCCCACGATCCGGCACACCATGTCCCAGCCGGCGGTGGCGGAGTTCATCAACGCCAAAGGAATGCTTTTCGCGTGATCCAGGAGCCACAGCTCTTCGGGCCGGAGGTCTGGCCTGGCGGCGGGCGCGTTGCCGGTTCCCACCGAGACCACCAGCAGCTGGTCGGCTCCGGCGCGCCAATTGATTTGGTAGGGGCTCGCCGTGGCCATCTGCACCGCCATCCAGGCCGGATTGTTGTAAGTGGTCATGCCTCCGTCAACGAAGACAAAGGAATACTCCTGATTGGTACCGGGAGCCAGGGTGACCACCTCGGGAGGAAAGAACGTGGGTGCCGCCGTGCTGGCGCGGACCAACTGCCAGAGGGGAAGGCGAAGATTACAATCGTTGCGTTCAGGCTGGTTGTGGTGGGCGAGGGGGTTATTGCAGACGGGCCAGGGTGAATCGGTGCTGTGGTTGCGGAGCATGAGCATCAGCAGTCCCTTCAGGCGTGGGTCGCCCAGCTCGACCACCGCATCGCCGTCCTGCTGCTCAGATGGATGGCCCTGGAGCTGGTTGTAAAAAGCTTGGCGGAGAATGCCCGCCAGCGGCTCGGCCTCATACTTCTTGTGCAGCTGCAGATACCAGCGGGCACGCTCGAACATGCTGACACCATGAGCGAGATAGAAGTTGCGGATTGTCGCCATGTCCATCCCGCAGGAAAGGCAGCTGGCAATGATGGCCCCTGTGCTGGTGCCACAGATAAAATCGAAGTAGTCGCCTAAAAGCAGATCGGGCTGAGCGAAGTGATGCCGGAGCTTTGCTTCGAGGCGAGCGAGAATCTCAACGCTGATCAGTCCGCGGATGCCACCGCCATCACAGGCGAGGATCTTCTTCGGCCCCGGTTGGAGCATGCGGGTGAGGATGGGATTTGTGCTGGTTTCATTCATGGCGAAGTGCTTCAGGTGGTGGCTAGAGAACGGGTGTCGATCCACTGAATCCGGCCCGTGCGACGTTCCAGTTCCTCTTTCATATGGGCTGTGCCGCCAGGGCCATCGCCACGCTTGCCATCCCAGAGGCAGAGAAAGCGCACGTTGGAGATGCCGCAGGCGAGGGCGGAATACAGCAACCAGAGGTTGCAGCGTTCGTAGGCGCTGCGCTCTGGCGGCCCAGCCCCCAGTTCCTCGGGCATGATGCGCACCGGCAGATTGAGCCGGTCCTTCATGGCGTAGTAGCGATCTCGCCAGCGCTCGCCATCACAGGAAGGAAGCACCGACTTCTGCAGAAAGATCGGTTCCTCGAAGGGAAGCAACACCTGACAGCGCACCCCCCGCCGCTGGCAGGCCTCCAGGAAGAGCAGATCCCCGCCGGCAGCCGCCTGACAGAAGGCGATGTCCTGCTCTCCGGCGTCGAGTTCGGCGAGTGCCGCTTCGATCTGCTCGCGAGCGGCCGCTTCCTTGGACGGCGGGAAGCGGGGCTCCGCACGATCGGGGCCATCCATCATGTGACCGTTGAACAGGAGCGCCAGGCGAGGCCGCCAGAGTTGCTGGCCCTGGGCCGTGCGCTCCATCGCCCGGTCCAGCGTGGCGATGGCGGCTGACACCACCTCGGGCCGAAAGCCGAGTGGCTGCAGCAGCAGCAGGTTATCGCGGCACGAATTGAGCGCAAAACGATCCATCTCCTGCTTGGCGATCGCCCTTCGGTAGGCGGCCTTGGCCTCCTCGCAGGAGCCCTCAAGCACCGCCAAGTCGGCGAGGGTGGTGAGGGCCCAGAAGGATGACGTGCGCTCGTTCTCGGATTCGGCGGCAAAGCGCACGGCGCCGGCGAGGGTGCGCAGCGCCTGCTCCGGATGGGTGTCAGCGCCCAGATGGCGCGCGAGATGCATCAGGGTGAGGGCATTGATTCCGGAGTAGTAGTGGGCCGGGTTGGCGCGGAAGCTGCGCAGGTAGCGGTTCTGCGCTTCCAAGAGCAAGTCGATGCTGGCCAGCGCCTCCTCCCGCTGGCGCTCCAGAGGAGCGTCGCCCGTGCGCCAGCAGGCCTGCCAGGCATCCTTCTGCGCCCGAGCGGCGAGGGCCCAAGTCTCGGCATCCACCGGATGGGCCGCCAGGATGCTGTCGTAGTGCTGCAGGGCTCGATCAAGGCAGTAGCCCTGCTCTCCGGCCTGGGCGAGCCGCTGCAGGCAACAGCCCTTCTCCCGCAGGGCCAGGAGATTGTCCGGCTCGATGGCGAGACCGCGATCGAGCTGCTCGATCGCGAAGCGATAGCGCTCCCCCTTCCGCAGCGAAACCCCGGCCTCGATCCAGGCCAAGGATCGGAACGCCGCCACTGGCGCCTCATCCGCCAGAACGAGCACGTCGCCGATCCGCTCCGCCTTACGGGGCAGGTCGATGCGGTTCATCCAGGCGTCATGCGCCTCCCAGAATTCGCGCACATCGCCCACCCGCAGCTTCTCCCACTCGGGTTCCTGCAGTTGCGGCAGCAGCGCGTAGACCGGGCTGATCCGGCGCCCTTTCCAGGACTCCATGGTGGAGCGCACGACACCGGCCAGCACCTCGCGGTCGTAGGCCAGCGTGGCCGGATCGGGCCCGCCATCGCGGAGGCCGTAGCGCACCTTGCGGTCGGAATAGAGATCAAAGGCCGTGGTGACATGGCCACCGCTGATCAGCACCACGCCGCGACTGCGCAGGGCATGCCGCACCCCGAGCTCGTACCACACATTGGGGTTGTCAATCGTCAGGTCCGCCAGCACCAGATCGGCGAGCAGCAGCTCCTGAAACATGTCGGTGCGGATGTCTCCGGCGCGCACCTCCTGATCGGCGCGGAAGGGATCCAGACCGGCCTGTTTGAGCGCGGGCTGGATTAGCTCCGCGTAGACGCGGTTGAAGTCGATGCTGCTGCCGTCAGCCGCCGGCTTGGTGCCGAACGGCATCACCACAAAGGCGTGGGGGCGGCAGAAGGCGGAGGTGAGGGTCACCGGAGGAGCGCAGGGCAATGGGGATGGTCAGGCTGCTATCTAACGATGGTCCAGCGCCAGGCCAGCGTGGGTTGACTATTCGCAACCTGGGCGAACAAGGATGTCTGCTGAGTACCGCTTGCGATCGCAGCGGCCATTCAGTTGATCGCGGAGATCGCGCATCTGGTCTCCGCCAACGTCATCTGTTCCGGTAGGGAAACCAGCGCGGATTGCAAAGAAGCGTGGGCAGATTCCGGGGCCCAGCTGCGCGCGTGGCTAAGGAGAGAGGAGTTAGCCGGGAGGAGAGATGATCCAGCCACTCAGCGGCGAGGCTTCTCGCAGCGTGGTCCTGGCTGGCCGCAACAGCGTTCTCCGTCCGGATCGGGAACTGCGGACCGCCGTCGAGGGCCCCATCGGGCCCGATGCTTCGGCGCCGGGGGCTGCGTCACTGAGGTGAAGCTCTGCCGAACGCTGCGGGAACGGAGTCAGACGCTGCTGGGACAAGCAGGCATTGCGGCCGGCCTGGTGCCACTGCCGGTGCCGCTGCCACTGCCACTGCCACTGCCGCGCTACCACCAGGAGTTTCAATCGCCAGCCGCCCGAACCGACGCTGACGTCGGCTGTGGAAGGTGGGACTGAACGCGGGGCGGCTGATCGATCGGATCCGCCTCACCGATCGGCAGGAGAGCGATCCGGTCGGAGACGACGGCCTCGCCAATCACGAACAGATCACCACCTTCAACGCCAACACCGGCACCGGGGTGGATCACTGGAAGTCATCAGCAGCAACGGCCAGCGCCTCGCTGGCGGGCACCCCTCCAGCGGCGGCCGTGCCAGCAGCTGGAGGGCCGCCGCCAGGTTGCGCTGCGCTGGGAGCCCGTACAGAAGGAGGAGGATCCCTGAGCCAGGGTGCCTTGAGAGCCTGCCGGGATAGTCCTAGAGACAGCAGCACTATCGGCGCAGCGATTGAATAGCGGCACAAGAGCATCAAGATTTATCAGCATTCCTGCCTGCCCAGAACCGAGTAGCTAGACATCATTATTCGCCCCTTTCCACCATGGCCAAGATTTCTCTAGGGAAGCTCTGGGCAACAAGGTCGTGAAACGCAGTTTGCGCTCCGATTTGTTCTTAATGAACGTTCTTGGTGCAGATTGAGGAAGAGTTGGCCTGA
>Ga0208360_1000164_pt1 | contig 19531 bp, 21 predicted proteins | sample LakMenE27Jul10ns_FD_150739 | JGI IMG/M metagenome (GOLD analysis project Ga0208360, IMG submission 150739) | Freshwater microbial communities from Lake Mendota, WI - 27JUL2010 deep hole epilimnion ns (SPAdes) | ecosystem: Environmental > Aquatic > Freshwater > Lake > Epilimnion/Euphotic zone ...
AATCTCCGAAGCCAAGCTGCTTGCTGCCCATCAACCCAGTCCATACCTGTAATCACAGGCCAATTTTCGCGCAGGTGGGCTGGGTTTTCCAGTGTCTCCTTAGCCGATTTCACACGCTTCTCAAAGGTCACTCGGCTGTAGACCGGTGCTCTTAGCAACGCGAGATAACATTCTGGGGCCTATCTCCTCACCAGCATGGAATGCAAAAAAACAAAATCTGGAAATCCATCGCGAGCAAGAGTTTTGTGAGAGCCTGACTGGCGCTTTACATGCCATCCGATGAACTGGAGAGCAGCCAGCACCTTTATGGCTTTTACAGAGGGCCAGGGACTCATGCACTGATGGGGAGCGATAAGCTGATACCCACAGGCTCGGAGTCGCCATTTTCAAGCCTGTCGGCAATAACACGAAGAGCCAATATCTCAGCCTTTGACATTGCATCTGCAGCCGAGTCGCCATAAGAGAGAACGCCAGGCAGTTCAGGAACCTCTGCGATCCAGCGTCCATCAACCTCTTGCTCGCACTCCAATGTGAAATTCATGTCCTATCCACCACTGCTTCGACCGTAGCAACAACACAGGTCGTAGGAGCCATCCCCAGTTGCCTGGCTCAGCTTCTACGACATGTATTCGGCTAACGCTTATCATCACCCGCCCGCGGAAGCAAAAGCTGAATTAACAACCCCCGACTCGAGTCGGGTGGATGACGATGTTGGGTGGCATGGTGCAAGCCTGATTTTGAAACAGGTGGCGAATTTCAGGACAAAGGTGAACATTCAGTCATACAGCAGTGAGTAGAAAGAGAAAGCCTGGTCATTTGTCAAAGCCACTTTCCAAGCAGACGCGACAAGAACTGGTTTTTTCCTGGACTGATGAGGACGAGACTCGGTCTCTAAAGTGTATTGTTACAAGGAATGATTCAAAATGGCGGCCGGCAGGAGAAAGCCCTAACCGCTTGAATACCAAGGCCTGATGTCAGACCAAGGTTACGCCCAGCGCAGCATTGACAGTCTCATTTTCTCTCACATTCCTGCTCACCAGCTTGGTGATGCTGGTTGTATCCTCGATTAGCTTCAGGCCGTAAGGCGTCAGATGCTCAGCAGTATGGATTGATCGTGACAAGAGAGGGTTGGTATAGATCTGTGTGAAAGCGTCGTAGGCTACCATCGTGAGCAACAAATCACCAAAGAGGCCATCCTGGGGTGGAGCCTCGGCGAAAAGACCCACCACCAGCTCAAGGTTGTCGATGGAGCGATAGAGGCTCTGAAGCCGCCCTGCCACGTCGGCATCGCGCGTAAGCTGCTCGAAACTAAATAGGCGTGACAATCCGAAGGCTTCTCGGTAGTCGTTATAGCTACGCAACCGGAAGTCACGACCCATCTGAATAGTACGATACTCAGATTCCATGAGGAACACAGGATTGTTCAACAGGCCGATCCTGCCGGCCGCCTGCGTGGAGGCTGAATTGATCAGGTCGGTGATGCCGAGCTGCTCCAGCTGGCTGTTGTTCCAGCGGTACTCATTGGCCGGCACCGTAGCCCCATTGACGGTCAAGCTTTCGGGAACAAGCGAGTGCCAGCGATACAGCAGATCAAACTCAAGAGCAATCCAGTTTGTTCGGTACCAATTCTGCCGCTCGGCGAAGGTGGGGTCTAGGCAAAAGATTCGCTCCCCCGCGATGTGGTTGATGTATTCCTCCACTGTCAGCTTCAGCAACAGGCAGATGTTGATCATACGGGCGGTCTGGAACAATCTCTCGTCGTCCCAGCGCGGGTAGAGCCTGTACAGCTCGTCGCAGATCCGGTTGTGTTCACGCAGAAACACCAGGCTGAGGGCCACATAGCCCACCGAGGAATTGCCGCGCTCCAGGCCTGTGGCATACAGCTTGTCGAGGCGGAGTTCGACTTCGGCCTCAGTGATGCGGCCCCCAAAGCTTCCATTCAGTGACTCCCGCACCCCTTTTACTACTGCCATGGGGGTAGAGGCCACGCCCCTTGATCGGATTTCCTTTGCTGTCGACATCACACTGATAAATAGATTTTACCTGCCAGCGACCATTGCTATCATGTTCGCCGAGGTAATCAGGAAATTCCTGACCATGAATGTCCTGGCTACGAAGATGCCCGCGTTTGCCGCTGCGCAGGCAACGGGTTTCCTGTTCATTTAGGCCATAGATCTGGCAGAGATCGACGTCGTGGTTCGAGGTGTTGCGTCGACGGTCTTTGGGGTCAATGCGCAGGATGCTGTCGGTGAACCACTGCGCGAAGAACATAAACAGTACTGACGACCTGTCGGTCGTCATCAGCGACTGTCCATCGGAATCGCGGGGTCGGGCGAACAGTGCGGTGATGGGTCCGGTGCAACGGGTGGCAGGGTCATAGGGAGCGTCTGGAGGTAGTTGGCTGACAAAGGCTTCAGGGGCTGGGGCCAAATGTCGGGCTGAGAAGCTGCGGTCTGTGAGCGACGGCCAGGAGGCGTAGTCGGTGATGGGCCCGTTGGGTTGACCTTTGGCGGGGCAGACGCCATCATTTTCGGCGGGCCACCAGAGGCTGTAGGGGCGGGGCCGTGGCTTGGTGGCACGGGCTATGGAGTTGGTTCCTATGCGATTAATCAGGCGGCTCAGCCAGGGAATATTCGCTAACCAGGCGAGGAGATGACGCACTTGCCATAGCAAAGAAATCATTTCGCGATCAGAGGCAAGTCTTTACTCTAAGTACGGCCGCTTTTGTTGTCAGCCGAACACGGTGTTAATCCAGCGGAAATCAGGGAGATCCTTGGGATGGCGGCCGTTAACGATTACTGGCTGGTGAATGCAGCCCACCTCACATCCTCGTGCCAAGGCGTCCTGGGCCCAGCCTGCGATCACTTCGTAAGGGAGAGTGAGGAGATGCCTGTTTAAGCATCCCCCACCTGATAGAAAGCCTGGAACCACTTGGTAAGCGGCAGCTACTGCTTCTCTCCGAGAAGGCTGCGCCCAAGCAGAAGCCTAGGGGCTAGGTGGCTTCCATGATCGTTCCTTCAGTGACGGTCGTCTGATGACGGCAGTTCCGCCACCGATAGCGCCTGTGGCGACGCCCATACACAAGACCATGCTCTTGTTCTCCACATCGGGGGCAACGGAAACCATTTAGCCAGTGGGTTTGCCCTTAGGGCTGCCTCGCATTGCTCCTCGCTGCCGTACAGCTCAGGGAACTGCAACAATGACATTCCAAGCTGAATTGGATCAGGTTCAAGCGCATTAAATCAGGCCTGGTGCATGCGCATCAGCCTGCCCTAAGAGGCCGGTCGCGGAGCTTGCTGCCTAATCAAGTCGGATGATGAATCCGCTGCATTCACCAAATTGCTAAACCCCTTCACCCGGCAGCGCCTTTTTTGTTCCGGTGGATCGTCATTCCACCAGATCGCTGCGGCGAACCGGGCCCGCAGCACCGCAGCCGCTCACCAAAGCCCCCGCACCGTGCCGCCCGCCTCGCTGGTGGCGCCGCTGTTGTAAGAGGCCCGGCGATAGGGATCGGCCCCGGGAACGCCGTAGCCGTAGGAGCTGAGCTTGGGCGCCAGCCGGGCGCCGCTGCAGGAGGTGTCGGCCAGGCTGGAGGAGAAGCAGGGGCTGCTGTCACCGGTGCGTAGCGGCAGCGGCGAGCTCTGCGCTTCCATCAGCACCGCCGTGGTGTTCTGCACGGCTAGGCCGTCCCACACGATGGTCTGGTCGGGGAAGCCCAGGCCCATCACGCGGCTGCCGTCGCCGCCGCCCATGGCGATCCCCAACAAATCGGTGACCTGGTTGGTGAGGCTCACGCCGCGCTCGAACGGCGCTGTGTAGCTGTAGAAACGCCGGGTCATCAGTTCCGGCACGGTCTGCACGCGGCCGCAGCGGGTCATCTCCACCGGGGCGGCATTGGCCACCGGCGCTTCCAAGGTGGTGGTGCAGACCACCGGACCCGCCAGGGCCGGTGTGGCGGGGGCCAGGGCAGCGATCAGTCCGGCGCCGGCCAGAAGCAGGCGGAGCAGCGGTGCACCAGCTGGGGCGGGATCGGCCTGGGAGCAGGTGCTGGCGGCGTTATGGAGGACTTCGGTGTGGGGCATGGTGTGGCTCCGCGGCGGGTCTGAATGGATCAAGTCTTGACTCCAAGGCTAGCTCCACTAACCGTGGGCACCATGGAGTGGCTCGCTTGCTCCGTTCATCTCCCGGCATGTCCTCCCTTCCCGAAAGCCCCTCCGCCCGGCGGGACCACCTGCTCCAGCTGCTGGCGCAGCGTGCCTACCGCCACGGGAGCTTCACCCTGGCCTCCGGGCGCCAGAGCGATCACTACGTGAACTGCAAGCCGGTGAGCCTCAGTGGGGTGGGTCTGGCGCTGCTGGGGAGCGACCTGCTGGCTTTGGTCGAGCCCGAGGCGGTGGCGGTGGCCGGCCTCACCCTCGGGGCCGATCCCCTGGTCAGTGCCGTGGCCCTGCAGGCCGCCCTGGCCGGGCGTTGCCTCGATGCCCTGATCGTGCGCAAGGAGGCCAAGGGCCATGGCACCGGGGCCTGGCTGGAGGGACCGCTGCCGCAGCCTGGTGATCGCATCACCGTGCTGGAGGATGTGGTGACCAGCGGCGGGTCGGCGCTCAAGGCGGTGATCCAGCTGCGGGAGGCGGGCTACCGGGTGGAGCGGGTGGTGGCGATCGTGGATCGCCAGGAGGGGGGCGCTGAAGCCTTAGCAGCGGCTGGCCTGGAGCTGCGCAGCCTCTTTCTGCTGGAGGAGGTGGCCCGCGCCGCCGCCCGTCCAGCCATGGCCTCCTGATCGCTCGCCGCAGCTCACTCGCCGCTGAATCACCCCGCTGATGACCCTGTCCCCCTCCCCCCTGCAGCTCCACCCCTGGAGCTGGTCGGATGCCCTGCCCGCCGGGCCGCGCCGGCTGGAGCAATCCGTGAGCCTGCTGCGCCTGGAGGGCCCCGATACCCGGCGCTTTCTGCACGGCCAGAGCAGCCAGGATCTGGTGCTGGCTCCAGCCGGCGCCTGGCGCCGCACCTGCTGCATCAGTCCCACGGGGCGGCTGCGGGCCCTGGCGGAGGTGCTCGTGGATGGCAGCGGCGCCTGGCTGCTGATCACCGCCGGTGATGCGGCGGCGGTGCGCACCGCCCTGGATCGGGTGCTCTTCCCCGCCGATGCCGTGAAGCTCGGACCCCTCCAGGAGGCCCTCTGGCTGGAGCCGGTGGGGCCGGATCGGCCGGTTGCCGCCTCTCCTCAGGCCACCTGGGAGCCCCTCGAGGCCGGCGAGGGCTGGCGCCTGGGGCCGGCCACGGTGGTGCCGGCGGGCTCTGCTGTGCCGGCGGATCTGGCCGCCCTGGCACCGCTCTCGGAGGCAGAGCGCCAGATGCGCCGCATCGCCCTGGGCCTGCCGGCCGCCGCTGCGGAGATCAATGAGGAAACCAATCCCTTCGAGCTCGGTCTCGCCGATCGGGTGAGCCTCGCCAAGGGCTGCTACGTGGGCCAGGAGACCCTGGCCCGGCTGGCCACCTACGACGGCGTGAAGCAGCAGCTGCGGCGCTGGTTCACGCCGGCCTCCCCTGGCTCCGAGAAGGCGGCACCGCGGCCGGGCAGCACCCTGCGGGACGTCGAGGGCCAGCGGGCCGGCCAGGTGACCAGCGCCCTGGCCCTGCCGGGGGGGGAAGGCTGGATCGGCCTGGCCCTGGTGCGGCGCGCCGCCCTGGAGCAGGAGCAGCTTCTCTGTGCGACGAACGGTGCTGACGCAGATAGCCCTGACGCAACTGGTGGGGAGGAGGCGCCGGCAGCCGGGGCCCTGCAGCTGCAGCTGTCCCGGCCGGAGCTCTTCGTGGCGCCGCCGGTGGGAGCCGGGGGCGGCTGAGGGCAGCGCCGCTGCCGGCTTCGTTCACTGCACGCTGTGGCAAAGGCTGCTGAGCCAACGGCCGCCGAGCCACCTGCCAGCAGGCCGAACGGGGCGCCTGGGCTGAGCGGGGCGCCTGGGCTGCGCGGTGGGCCCGCCGGAAGCATTGCGCCGCGGGGTCAGGGTCGCGGCGTCGGATCTGGCGTGGTGCTCGGATCTGGCGTCGTGCTCGGGGATGGTCGTGGTGACGCTCCCGGCGTCGGAGCGTCCACCAGACCGGTCCATGCCGGCTCCGGCGCCTCCAGCAGCCAGCGCGCCACCGCCCAGGTGGCCAGGCTGTCGTCGCGGTTGTAGCGGAAGATTCGCTCCAGGGGCTGGGCCGCCCGCCGGGGCGGCACACCGGCGCGGTGGCGGTCCTGCCGCCACTGCCGCCACCACAGCAGGCAACGGGCCCCGTCCACGCCGCGCTGGCTCCAGCGGAAGCCCAGCCAGGTGGCCACCGCCTTGAGGCCATAGCTGTTCACCGGCAGCAGCCAGTGGCGTTTGAGCCGCTGGTGCACGTCGATCAGCCGCCGCCGTAGGCGGGCCCGCTCGGCCTCTGTGGCCCCTTGCCGTTCCGCCAGGCGCAGCAGGCTGATCGCCTCGGTTTCGCCGTAGTGGAGCAGGGGCCAGTCGGGGTAGCGCTCCAGCAGGCCGCTCAGGCGCTGCCACAGCCGCTCCTCGCCGTGCTCCTGGAGGGCGAGCAGGGGGTGGTAATGGGCCTTGGCCGCGCCTGAGGCATCAGGCCAGCCGCTCTCCCGGCGCTCCAGCCGCAGCAGGCCGTGCAAAAAATCGTCCCGGGCGTCGGGGTCGGATTCGATGTCGTAGAGGAGCACCCCCGGGGCGGCGGCCAGTTCGGGCAGGGGATCCCCCGGAGCGCGGCGGCGTGGTTCGCCGCTGGCCTGCACCAGGGCCTGGGCCACCAGCTCGGCGGCCACATCCCGGTGCTGCTCGCCGTGCTCCTCCAGGGCGCTGGCCAGGACTTCCGGGTCGGCGGCCGCCAGCTGCTCCAGGCTCGTCACCCCGAGGCTGACCAGCAGGTCGCGCCGCTTGCCGCCAATGCCGCTCACCTCACTGAGGTGGCCCTCGGCGCTGGCCTCCTGGTCGCAGAGGCTTCGCCAGCAGCAGAGGGTGCATTTCTTGCGATCGTTCACCAGCGGCGGTGGCTGCCGGCCCGGCTCCAGCTCCTGGGCCAGGCGGGGCAGCACCTCCTCCAGCTGCTGCTGCAGGCCGCTGCCCAGCTTGAAAACCTCCTGCTGCAACTGGCTGCCCGTGCCAGCCAGCACCAATGCCTGGGGCACCGGCGCCCCCTGCTCGGCCGCCAGCAGCCGGCCCCAGAGGGCCAGCACCAGGCGGTGCTCTCGGGTGAGGTGTCGGCCCTGGCGCACCAGCACCGGCTGGTAGGCATGGGCCCCCCAGCGGCTGGGGCTATCGATGCGAAGCAACAGGGGCGGATGGGCTTCCAGCCGAATCCCCCCCGGCCCGGCCCCGCGTAACCGCAGCCCCACCACCGCTTCGGATCCGGCGCGGCAGGCCGCTTCGCCATGGCTCGGCCGGGTGGGCAGCAGGCTCTGAAAACTGTGCAGCTGGTCCTGCAGGGTGAGGGCGCGGTGGGCGCTCCAGCGCCGCGCCTCGGCAGGGCCGTGGCGATCGAGCCAGGCACGGCGGCGGCAGCGCAGCCAGCTGCGCAGCAGCCGGTCGGTGAGGGGTGCAGCCGCGGTTGCTCGGCTCTCGGCGGTGGGGCTCGCGGCGTTGCTCAGGTCCCAGGGCACGTCGCCATCGGGCGGCCGGGCGCTCGCCGCGGTGCCGGAGTCTCGGGGGTGGGGGGAGACGCCGGCAGACTGCTGCATGACCCCACGCTAGGCGGGCGGGACGGCTGGCCGGTTCGCGGTGGCCCTTCGGGCCGCTTTTTGGCCACCGCCGCAGGCAAGCCCAGCCCCCAGCTGTTGATCCCAAGATCGGCTTCCCATGGCATGGGGCATCGGAACAGCCACTGGGCGGCCATGCAGCGAGCCTCAGCATCCGGTGGTCTGCCCACAGGCCGGCACCCGCGGCGGCCGCTATGCCATTCGCTCCTGCTACGACCAGCGGCAGCGATCCTTTCCCGTGCCCCATGGCCTCTGCCCCCCTGCCCCTGGAGGCCAGCCCGATCGCCTTCGGCACCGATGGCTGGCGCGGCATCCTCGGGGTGGACATCACCGTGGAGCGGCTGCTGCCGGTGGCGGCGGCCGCCGCCCGGGAGCTGGAGGCCTCGGCACCGGAGGGGCTCAGCAGCCGCGAGGTGGTGCTCGGCTACGACCGTCGCTTCCTGGCGCCGGAGCTGGCGGCGGCGATTGCGGCGGCGGTGCGCGGCGCCGATCTGGAGCCGGTGCTCTCCGACAGCCCCACCCCCACCCCCGCCTCCAGTTGGGCGGTGGTGGAACGCGGCGCCCTCGGGGCCCTGGTGATCACCGCCAGCCACAACCCGCCCGAATGGCTGGGCCTGAAGATCAAGGGGCCCTTCGGTGGCTCGGTGGAGGGGGATTTCACCCAGCGGGTGGAGCGTCGCCTGGCCGCCGGCGGAATCACGGTGCCGATCGCGGGCGACACGCCGCGCTTTGATGCCCTTGGCGCCTATGTGGCAGGCCTCAAGGCCAAGGTGGACACCGACGCCCTGGCAGTGGGCCTGGAGCGGTTGGGGCTGCGGGTGATCGTGGATCCGATGCACGGATCGGCGGCGGGGGTGCTGCCGGCCCTGCTGGGCCAAGGGGCCGTGGAGAGCGGCGTGATCCTGGAGATTCGCGCCGAGCGGGATCCCCTCTTCGGCGGCCATCCACCGGAACCACTGGCGCCTTATCTGGGGGAGCTGATCGCCGCGGTGCGCTCCAGCACGGCCGCCGGGCAGCCAGCGATGGGGATTGTGTTCGACGGCGATGGCGACCGCATCGCCGCGGTGGATGAGCACGGCCGCTTCTGCAGCACCCAGTTGCTGATGCCGTTGTTCATTGATCACCTGGCCCGGGCCCGAGCGCTGCCGGGCACGGTGATCAAGACCGTGAGCGGCTCCGACCTGATGGCGCTGGTGGCCGACAACCTCGGCCGCGAGGTGATCGAGATGCCGGTGGGCTTCAAGTACATCGCCGCCGAGATGCTCGCCGGCGAGGTGCTGGTGGGCGGCGAGGAATCGGGCGGTGTGGGCTTCGGCATGCACCTGCCCGAACGCGACGCACCCTTCGCGGCCCTGCTGCTGATCGAGGCCCTGGTGGAAGGCGGCGTGCCTCTGGGCCAGCGCATCGATGCCCTCCAGACCCGTTGCGGCGGGGCCGCCGCCTACGACCGCCTCGATCTGCGCCTTCCCGATATGGCGGCCCGCTCCCGGCTGGAGGCCCGGCTGGCGCAGGCGCCCCCCAGCGAGGTGGCCGGGGCGCCGGTGCGGGAGGTGATCACCACCGATGGCGTGAAGCTGCGGCTGGGGCCCAACCACTGGCTGATGCTGCGCTTCTCCGGCACCGAGCCGTTGCTGCGGCTCTACTGCGAGGCGCCCACAGCGGAGCGAGTGGTCCAGGTGCTCGATTGGGCACGGAAGCTGGCGGAGGGCATCTGATGGCGCACTCCCCCACACCCCTGGTGATCGCCAGCGGCAACGGCGGCAAGATCCGCGAATTCGCCGCCCTCCTGGCGGGGCTGCCCCTGGAGATCCGGGCCCAGCCGGAGGGTCTGGAGGTGGAGGAAACGGGTGCCACCTTTGCCGAGAACGCCCGCCTCAAGGCCACCGCCGTGGCCCTGGCCAGCGGCTGCTGGGCCCTGGCCGACGATTCCGGCCTGGCGGTGGCCGCCCTCGCGGGGGCGCCGGGGGTCCATTCGGCCCGCTATGCCGCCACCGACGCCGAGCGGATTGCCCGGTTGCTGCGCGAGCTGGAGGCAGTCAGGGCGGGCTTGGGCGAGGCTGCTGTGGCTGGAGACCGGGCGCGTGATCCGTTTCCGCCCGGCGATGACCCGCTCACCACCGCCGCCTCGGTCATCGCCGACCGCAGCGCTCACTTCACCGCCGCCCTGGCGTTGGCTGATCCGAGCGGCGCGATCCGGCTTGAAGTGGAGGGCCATTGCCTGGGCGTGATCCTGGAGGCGCCGCGCGGTGCGGGCGGCTTCGGCTACGACCCGGTGTTCCTGGTGCCGGAGCTGGGACAGACCTTCGCCGAGATGGACAAGGCCACCAAGGGCCGGATCGGCCACCGGGGCCGGGCTTTCGCCCTGCTAGAGCCCGGGCTGCGGCAGTTGCTGGCCTGAAACGGCTGGCCTCAAACCGGCTTGCTCCGTGGCCCTGGGCCGGGGTTTGCTGCGTCGGGAGGGCGGATCTGCGGCGGAAGGCCAGCCCGGCCTGGCGCTCAGCCGGCACGGCGCAGCTGTTCCGAAGCGGAAGGCCAGGGCTTGTGTTCCGATGAAGGGGGTCTGGATGATCCAAGGCCCCTGGAGCCCCAGATGCGGATCGTGGCCAAGGACCAGGGTTGGGGCTTCCATCAGCGGGCCGAATTGCTCAATGGTCGCCTGGCGATGCTGGGCTTCGCGATCGGCGTGGTGCTGGAGTTGGCGACCGGTCAGGGTATTCTTGAGCAGATCGGATTAAGGGCTTTGCTGCATCACAGCTGACCTAGATGTATCGCCACTTTCCATCACGTTATCGCCGCGTCTTCCGATCGGGCTGCGCCCCTGATCAGGTAGCCCCGGCGCTGGCCGTAGCTAGTTCCAGCGGCGGCGAAGCTCAAGCCAAAAACCGGGTTTTTTACACCATGATCTCAAAAGAACCCTAGGCTTTGGTTGTAAGCAGAACAATGCAGCATGTCCAAAGCACAACTCACCGCTTTCTTCGTGAAGGTTGAGGCGGATCCCACCCTCAAGCTCCGGGTGGATGCGGCCGATGATTCCAGTGCTGTGGTGGCCATCGCCCAGGCCGAGGGTTTCCATTTCTCCCCTGCCAGCCTGGCCCGCCACCTGCGCGCATGAACCGTCCGGGGGTGCCCGCTGCTCAGGCGGGCTCAGAGGGGCTCCACTAGGCGCAGCTCGGGGTGGCGTGTGGCCAGATGAGCCAGCCGTGCCAAAAGTTCCTCGCGCAGGGCCAGGAGTTCCGGGTGGGTGGCATACTCCCGCCGCACCACGATGGCCTCCCCGGAGCGGAACGGCAGCTCAAGCGGCAGCCGCACCAGGTCGCCGCCGCAGATCTCCAGGCTCAGGGGGGTTGCATAGCCGATGGTGAGCTCCGTTTCCGCCCGGCCCTCCCACAGGTCGCGCCGGTAGCGCTGCATGCGCAGCGGATCGTTCCCGAGGTCGATCGCCCCCAGGGCCTCCTCCACCAGGGGGTAGGCGCCGCCGCTCAGCCCCAGGGTGGGGTAACCGGCAATGTCTTGGAAGCACAGATCGTGCCGGCCCACGAGGGGATGATCGGCCTGGGCCACGAAGAACACCGGCATGGAAGACAGCACGATTGCGGTGAGATCGGGATCGTCCGGAGCGGGCAGATCCGGCAAGCCAGCCAGGAAGGCATCCACGATCCGCTCACGCACCAGTTGAAAATTGCGGGCCACCCCCACAATGTTGGCTAGGCCGAGCAGCCAGCGCCCGGGGGTGGGAGTGCAGAGCAGGGGGCCCGACCAGTAGGTGGCCTCCAACCGCAGGCGGCGCAGGCCCTGGAAGCGGGCGTGCTGGTGAACCCTGCGTTCCAGCAGCAGCAGAGACGAGTCGCCGATCGTGCACCATTCACCCTGAATGCGCTGCAAATCGATCTCGAAAACCGCCAGGGTTTTTTGGCATTTACGACTCACCGAGGATTGGGTGAGTTCGAATCGCTTGTAGACCTCCTCGCCCGTTCTCAACCATTGCAGGGCATCGAGAGCCTCCAGGCAATCCTGCTCAATCAAGCCAAATAGCCCACACTTGATGGAACAACTCTACTCGCTGGAGTCTGCCGTCGACCGGCCCGCCCCGGGCGCCTCAGGCCAGATTCAGATCCCCCACCGCGCTGATCCAGCCGTGCAGGCTCCAGGTCACGCAGCCGCTGCGCAGCATCGGATCCTGGCGGATCAGAGCCTCGGCACTGGCGTGGTCGGTTGCCTCCAGCAGCAGCAGGCCACCGCCTCCGGGCCGACCCTCGCCATCCACCAGGTAGCCGCTGCTGATCCTGATGCCGCGGGCGCGCAGTTCGGCCACCCAGGCTCGATGGGCTGCCAGGTGGGGGCGCGCCGCGGCCGGGGCCGCCTGGATGGTTTCGGTCTTCACGAACCAGGGCATGGGGGAAGATCGCGGGGGAGCGTCCGGGACAGAGTTTTCCGCCTAGCACGGATGGATGGCTGGTGAGCGAACTCCAGCCGCCCAGCCAGCTCCGTTGTTGCGACGCCGTGCTTGCCCCTGCCCCCACCGGTTCGCCTGAAACGCGAGCCCGTCAGCTGCTGGCCTCCCTCACCCCGGCCGAGAAGCTCGCCCACCTGTGTGGCGCCACCCCCTTCTGGGCCGGCATGGTCGACATCGCCGTTGCCGATGCCTCCCACCGCCACCCCTGGCCGGCCGGGGTGCTGCCCAACCACGGCCTGAGGGGGCTGCAGTTCGTGGATGGTCCGCGGGGGGTGGTGCTGGAGGGGGGCGCCACCACCTTTCCGGTGCCGATCGCCCGGGGCGCCAGCTGGGACATCGACCTCGAGGAGCGGATCGGCGAGGCCATCGCCCGCGAGGCCCGCTCGTTTGGTGCCAACTGGGTGGCGGCGGTGTGTGTGAACCTGCTGCGCCACCCCGGCTGGGGCCGGGCCCAGGAGACCTACGGCGAGGATCCCGTGCTTCTCGGAGCGATGGGCGCGGCCTGCAGCCGCGGTCTGCAGCGCCACACCATCGCCTGCATCAAGCATTTCGCCCTCAACTCGATCGATAGTTCCCGCTTCCTGGTGGATATCCGGGTGAGCCGCAGGGTGCTCCATGAGCTCTACCTGCCCCACTTCCGCGACTGTGTGGCCGCCGGGGCCGGCTCGGTGATGACCGCCTACAACAGCGTCAATGGCAACTGGTGTGCCCAGAACCAGGAGCTGCTCACCACCATCCTCAAAAACCGCTGGGGCTTTAGCGGCTTTGTGGTGAGCGATTTCATCTTTGGCTTGCGCGATGGCCTGGCTGCGCTGCGGGCCGGGCTCGATCTGGAGATGCCCTTCCCGATGATCTTCGAGGGTTGCCTGGCCGAAGCCCTGGCGGCGGGCACCCTGCCGCTGGAGCGCCTCGATGATGCCGTGCTGCGCCTGCTGCGGGCCCAGTTGGCGCTGCCAGCCGGCGCGTACCCGGCCTCCCTGCGGGGCTGCGCCGCCCACCGCAGCCTGGCCCGCGAGGCGGCCACCAAAGCGATCGTGTTGCTCAAAAATGCCGAAGCGCTGCTGCCGCTGCCGGATCGGGGTTCGCTAGCGGTGATCGGTGCCCTGGCCGCTGGGGCGAATCTCGGCGATCGGGGTTCCTCCGATACCCGCCCGGAGCCTGGGGTGGTGGTCACCCCCCTTGCGGGGATCCGCGCCGCGGCCCCCCAGCTCCAGGTGCACCACAGCGAGGGCACCGATCCAGCTGCCGCGGCCCGGCTGGCGGCGGCCTGTGATGCCGCCGTGGTGGTGGTGGGGCTCGACTGGCGCCAGGAGGGGGAGCACATCCACCCCGGCGATCTGGCGCCGATCCTGCGGCAGATGCCAGCTCCGGACCCCCTGCAGCGCTGGTTTGGCAGCCAGCGGCTGCGGCCCTTCTGGCAGCCGGTGGCCGAGCTGGCGGCCTCGATCACCCGCCTGGCTTCAGCCCGCACGGGCGGTGACTTCGCCGCCGGCGACCGCACCGAGTTGGCGCTGGACCCGGCCCAGGAGGCCCTGATCCTGGCGGTGACCGCCGCCAACCCCCGCACCGTGGTGGTGCTGATGGGCGGTGGCGCGATCCTCTGTGAGCGCTGGCGGCACAGGGCGAACGCGATCCTGCTGCTCTGGTACCCCGGCCAGCAGGGTGGGGAAGCCCTGGCCGATGTGCTGCTGGGGAGGGTGGCCCCCTCGGGCCGGATGCCCTTTGCGGTGCCCACCAGCGCCGAGCACCTGCCGGTGTTCGAGCCGCGGGCGGAGTCGATGGTCTACGACCTCTGGCATGGCTACCGGCGGCTGCAGCGCCAGGGCCATGCCGCCGCCTTCCCCTTCGGCTTCGGCCTCTCCTACAGCACCTTCGCCCATCGGGAGCTCCAGGCCGAGCTTCTCCCCCAAGCGGGGATCCTGCGGGTTGCGCTCACGGTCACCAACGGCGGGCCGATGGCGGCCGCGGAGGTGGTGCAGGTGTACCTGGAGGCGCCGGGGCGGGAGGTGGAGCGGCCGGTGCGCACCTTGGTGGGATTCGGGCGGCTTCGGCTGGAGCCTGGCCAGGCCCAACGGCTGGAGCTGCCGATTCCGCTGCAACGCCTGGCCTATTTCGATGCGGGCGCCGATGCCTTCCGGTTGGAGGCGGGCCTGCACCGGGTGGTGGTGGCCCGCCATGCCGAAGATCCGGGCCTGGCCGTGGAGGTTGAGGTTGGGGCGATGCTGCTGGGCCCTTGAGGCGCTGCTGCTGGCCGCTTGAACAGCACGGCGGGGCTGGCCGCGGCTTGTTTCTCAGCCTGGGGCCCTGGTGCTGGGCCCTGCAAGGGGCCGAAGGGGGCGGGCTGCGGGCTGCTGCTCCTCCCCCAGGATCTTGCGCAGGCGCAGGCGGTTGTAGCGCTGCACCCACAGGCAGGGCAGGTTGAACAGCGTGGCGAACACCAGGTTGACCAGCACCCCCTGGGGCGGCATCCACAGGGCCGTGAGCAGCCAGAACGGCCATAGGGCCAGATGCACCAGCTCGGCCCGGCGGGTTTCCGCCAACAGCCGCTCCAGGCTGGCCCGATCCCTGCGGGCCAGGGCGGCCTTGGCCATCCCGCCGGGCAGAACGCCGCCGGCATCCGGCAGCATCGGCTTCCAGCGGCGGATCCCCAGGCCCCGTTCATAGGCCTGGGCCCGCTCCCCCCAGGGGCGCGGGCGGGTGAGCCACGAATCCCTGGCCAGCATGGCCAGGGGCAGCCGGTTGGCCAGCGCCCCCACCAGCAGGCTCCAGCCCAGCCAGCCCAGGGCACTGGTGAGGGGGGGCGAGAGCAGGGGCCCCCCACTCATGGCCGGGTCGAGAACGTGCGGCCCTTCCACCGCACCGTGCCCCGCTCCAGGTTGGCGATGGCCAGCACAAACACCCCGAGGAAAAACAACACCGGCACAGGAAAAATCAGGTTGATCCAGCCGTAGCTGCCCACCCGCCGGGTAATCAGGAGCAGCTGCGCCGCGAAGCCGCCATACAGCAGCAGGTTGGCCGCCAGGTTGCGGTCCCCCAGCATCGGCCAGTCCAGCAAGGAGGCCGGCAGGCACCAGGCCGCCCAGAACAGGCCCGACAGCCAGAGCAGCACCGCCACCAGGCGCCACCAGCGCACTTCACCGGCGGCGGTGGCGAAGTTCTTGGCAAAGCCCACCACCATGTCCCCGAGGCCGCCGGGATACATCCGATAGGCCAGCTGTCCAGCGCCGATGAAGGCGCTCACCGGCAGCCCGGCCCGCTCATAGCAGTGGGCGAGGAACCAATCCTCCACCACCTTTCCCGCCACCGCCGCATGGCCGCCGCTGAGTCGGTAGTCGGCGCGGCTGGTGACCAACGCCGGCCCAAAGGCCACCCCGCCGCCGGGGCCAAGCGGCACCGCCATCAGCCCCACCAGGTTGAACAGCACCGAAAGCTGCTCATAGGCCCGTTCTGTGCGGTGGTAGGGCTGCACGGAAACCAGCCCGCCCAACTCCTGATGGCAGGCCAGCAGGGAGGCCAGAAAGTCCGGGGCGGGTTCGGTATCGGCATCGAGAAACACCAGCAGCTCGGCCCTGCTGGCGGCCACGCCGTTGTGCAGCGCCCAGGTCTTGCCGCACCAGCCCTCGGGCAAGGGTGGCAGCTGCACCAGGTGCACGGCGAGTTGGGGACTGGTCTGGGTGGCGATCGCGGCGGTGCGGTCGCTGGAGTGGTCGTCGATCACGATCACCTCCAGGGGCCGAAAGCTCTGTGCCTCCAGGGCGCGCAGCAGGTGGGGCAGGGTGCCCTCCTCATTGCGGGCCGGAATCAACACCGCCACCGAGGGGTGGCCCCGCACCACTCCCGCAGCCAGGGCGGGCATCCGCAGGCAGAGCGCCCAGCCCAGCCCCCAGCGCAGCAGCAGCGAAAGGTTCAGCAGGCCCAGGGTTACCAGAGCCATGGCCTCAGGGCCGCATCAACTCCTCGGCCAGCGGTTCGAGGGAGAGGCGATCGCGCAGCACCTGGGGATGGGTCCAGACCGGCAGCATCCGTTGCGCCCCCACCGGCAGCACGGCGCGCCTGCCGGGAACCACCACCAGATCGATATCGGAATAAAAACTGCAGCACTCGATCGCCTCCAGGCTGGAGAGGTCGCCATTGAGCTGTTGCAGGAGGGCACTGCCCTGCTTGAGATCGGCGATGCCGGCCAGCAGCCGACTCGGCCAGGGGTTGGCCGTGAGGGTGCCCTGGTGCGGACTGGCGACGCTGGTGAATCGCCTTGTGCGCCGGTGGCCGCCCCGCAGCTGAATCCAGGTGCGGGCGATCACCCCACCCATCGAGAAGCCGCAGAGGTCGATCGTTTGGTCGGCGCCGAAGGCGGCTTCGATCTGCTCGCCCAACAGGGCGGCGGACTCGGCGATCGGCGTGATCCCGCAGCGCAGGGGCAGGTCGGGCGCCAGCAGGCGGCGTTTTGATTGGCCCAGGTGCTGCCGCAGCCGGTTGAACACCCGCGAGCTGTCGAGCATGCCGTGCACCAGCACCAGCGGGGTTGGGGACGTGGTGATGGAGGCCGATGCAATCTGCTGTATTCAAGGGCACTCCAGGCGGGTTGGGCAGGGAGGGGCTGGGGGATCCCCGCCCGGGGTGAACATGGCGCCCCCTAGACGGCACGTCCGCTGATCAGGCGCAGGAGGATGGCGATCACCGCGATCACCAGGAGCAGATGAATGAGCCCACCCAGGGTGTAAGATGTGAGCAGACCCAGCAGCCAGAGCACGATCAGAACGACGGCGAGGGTTTCAAGCATGGAACTGCTCCTTGATTTGGGTGAGGAAAGGGGCCAAATCGCCTTTAGCCCCAGGGATCAGCCGTGGTCTTTGGCCACATTGTCGGCGGTTTTATCGGTGGTTTTATCGGCGATACTGTCGGCGGCATTGCTGATGGCATGAGCCACCGATTTGGTCCCTTCTTTCAGGTTTTCGACAGCGTTCATGGCCGAAGCCTGAACCTGCTTCGCCTTCCCCATGATCTGGTGGCCGACATCACCGGTCAGCTCACCGGCGGCCGATTCGAGTTTACCTTCCACTTCCTTGGCCTTGGCATCAGCTGGGTTGGACATGGCGTTGCCTTTCGAATCACAAATTCAGCCTAGGCATCCCCTGTGGTGGCGATATAAGTTGCACTGAGATGCAGCACTCAAATGCAGTACTGAAATGCAGTACTGAAATGCAGTACTGAAATCCAGCACTGAAATGCTGCACTGAAATGCTGCAGTTGTGAGGCCGCCTCGTCCGGCGGATTCCGTGGGCGGCTCTCCGTCCAAGGCGGATGGGGATCCCGCGCTGCGAAAGTCCAGGGTCGCGGCGAGAATGCGAGCCTTAGACAGGGCCGATGGCAAGGCATGGGGCGTGAGCGCAGGAGCTGGATGCATGGGCCCGGTGGTCGCGCTGTGACCACGAACCTCGATGCCGTGCTGCTCGAAAACGAGGCCCTCCACCACCAGTTGCGGCTGCTGCGGGAGGAGCTGGCCCTGCTGCAAAGGGGCCGTTCAGCCGATGCCCAGGCGCATGCCCAGGCCCAGAACCAAGCCCAAGCGGCAGCCGGTTTTGCCGGCCGCTCCCAGTCCAACCAAGGGGCTCGCGCCTGGCGCGACGACCAGGAGTTCACCGCGCCCCAGCCGACCCCGGAGCCGCGATGGCGGCAGGCGGCCGCCCGCGGCGAGCGGGGGCGCTCCTGGCGTTCCGGCCCGGAGGTCACCACCGGGGCGGCGCCGGGGATCACCCCCCAGCTGGTGCGGCAGTGGGCCGAGGCGCTCAGCAGCCATCCCCGCTGGCGGGAGTTGCGGCTCGGTTCGCGCCTTGAGGGTGATCCGGCCGCTGGTGGCTGCCTGGAACTGGGCCTCCAGGCCCTGCTCGACGACCTCCGCAGCCGTTCCCACAATCCCGCCCTGGAGCTGGAAGAGGCCCTTGATCGCCGCTCACCCGGCCTTGGCGCTGAACTGCGCTGGGCCCTGGCCGGCCCCGCCAGCCGGGCGAAGGCGGCGGTGCGGGCGGCCTTTGCCCTGCATGGCCCCCGGGCCGCCGATCGTCTCAGTGACGATCCCCAGGCGGTGGTGGAGGAGCTGCTGGCAGCGGTCGCGCGGTTGGAGGCGCAGGTGCGGCAGGAGGCCCAGGTCAGGCGGGAGCAGGAAGGGCGGCAGCAGGCCTGGAGGCGCCAGCAGGATGTTCGCCGCCCGGGCAGCCGGAGCTGGGGAAACACCGGGGCAGGTGGCGCAAATGCTGACGCCCGCGCTGCTGGATCGGGCGGATCCCGGGATGACGGTTCGAAGCGGGCCTGGAGCGCCGGTTCGGGTGGTTCACGGGATTCGTCGGGGTCGGGCGCAGACCCTGGCGCCGGGGCGGGTGAGGGCCGGAGCTCCCAGAACGGCCGCCATGCCGCTCCGGATCGGCAGCGGGACGAGGCGCTAGCCATCCTAGAGCTCGCCTGGGGCGCCTCCCAGGCCGCCGTGAAGGCGGCCCATCGGCGTCTGGTGAAGGTCCACCACCCGGACATGGGGGGCGACGCCGAATCCTTCCGGCGGATCAATGCCGCCTACCAGTTGCTGATCGCCTGAGCGCTGATCGAGGCCGCCCCGCTGGCCGAGGAGGAGCGACTCGCCAATCGCATCAGCGACCGGATCAGCTCTCGTCTTGTGGCGGAACTCGAAATCCTGCCCTGGTGGCAGACGCAGGTGCTGGCCCTGCGGGTGTACCCCAGCCCGAGCCGCCCCCATCACCTGATTCGCGAGAGTCCTGCCGCAGGCATTGATGTGCGGGTGGGCTCCACCAATCGCCGCGCCGATGCCGAGCTGATCGAGGAGATCGCCTGCCGCCGGGCTTGGCGTGGCGGTGCGTGAGGCGGGGGTGGGGACATGATGAGGATCCGCCGAAAGATTGCCCTAAGAATCGACAAGTCAGAAGAGGCAAGGCTATATAGACACAGCGATCTTCGTTTGGTTTGGATCGTGATGCCGCCACCAACCTCCCGATTTCATGGCAATGTAGATCAGTCTTGCGAGTTTCCGTTATTATGGCCTCGGTCGTCCCTGGCACACTTTTGTATCGTAATGAACGCATATTGTGCGGATCCGCCTAAGCTGCAGCAACGCTGGGCTTTGAGCCGTGAGATCCACAGTGGTGCAGTTCTTCTGCCGCCTCTCACACGGTCAAACGCTGCGTCTTAGGCGGACAACCGCGGGCCCTAGGGGCGTCTTGGGCGGATCCGCCCAATTAGTAGTTGGACCAAGCCGCTGCGCGGCAGATTTCAAGAAGTAAGCATAGACAACTGCCAACTGCTGACAGGGACCTGGGCAACACGCCTTAATACAAGCAGAA
>Ga0208360_1000165_pt1 | contig 19499 bp, 25 predicted proteins | sample LakMenE27Jul10ns_FD_150739 | JGI IMG/M metagenome (GOLD analysis project Ga0208360, IMG submission 150739) | Freshwater microbial communities from Lake Mendota, WI - 27JUL2010 deep hole epilimnion ns (SPAdes) | ecosystem: Environmental > Aquatic > Freshwater > Lake > Epilimnion/Euphotic zone ...
TACTTGATGATATCTCGGAAGATTTGTCTTTCACCTGCTCCACCTCTTACATCTCTAACCCAAAATAGGATTTTCAATGCTGACAACGGATTCTCATTGAAAGCTTTTGAGAATGTTGAGATAAGTCTTTCCTTATCTTGTTTTCTCATAGCACCAATAGTAAAGAATAGGTTTACACATTCGTTCAAAGTTGAAGAATTAGTTACCATTCCATTTTCCGTGTAAGTGTCCTCTGATTGTAAGGCATCAATGAAGTTCATATCGTTTCGTTTAATTGTGTTTTAAAACTTAAGTAATCGTTTTTGATTTGTCAAGGACTTTTAAATCTTTTTTACTTCGTATTTGTAACCTGAGTCGGAATTAGTTTCGAAAAGATTCTTCATATTTTCAGCCTCCTCAATAGTTTCAAATTCTAATACTTCACATTGTGTATCAACTAATACAACAGGTAAAGTCGTATTGTGGTCTGTTTTGATGTGTTTTACAATAATATACATAATTAAAATCGTTTTGCAATATTCTCAATTATATCAATTTCCTCATCTGTTAGAGTTAACCGATTACTTCTAATTTTTTCTATGGTTTCGTACCATAAGGTGTCATTAAGTGATAAATTTTGTGTTTGGGTATAAGTAGTAAGTGTTTTTGGTAAACTACCATCTTCAACCAAATAACGAATTAGTTTTTCGATTTCTCTACCTGAACATGAGTCAACAAATTCTTCAACATCAATATCTACTTCAGCTTCTACATCTTGATAAAAGGTTGGCATAATTTTAATTTTTTAAATCTTGTATTTGAATTAATTTTTCTGTCACTTGTTCAGGTGTGAGGTAACCTATGACATCATCAGTTATTGGTGTAGTATAGGTTAATTCACCATTTTTGTCAAGTACAGCCATTTCATATAAACCCATCTTTCCACCATAGGACATTGGATGGGAAACCACTGAAGCACCATAACCATTTTCGAACATAGTTACACTTCTTACACCACTCATAGGATGGGGTGTGAATTGGATATCTTCAAATTTTTTGTACTTCAAGTCAAGTTCATCAATTAATCGTTGATAGGATAAACCTGTTACTTTGGATGTTTCTACTATACCATTTTCAGTATAGAATTGTTTCATTTTTTCTTTTGGATTACTCATATATGTTCAAAGTGTTTTTACATTTTTTACAAAAAAGACCAGTATCATAATCATCATTATTTATAGCCATTACACAAGATAAATCGTCACAATGTTTCAAACCAAGAATGTGACCTAACTCGTGTACCATAGTTTCTTTTATAAACCCATTGCCCACTCTTACCGATATATTAAAACCTGTGGAATATCCTCTAACATAATCTCTTATATTACTATCAAACAATCTTTTATCTGTCAAGAAAACAACTGAGGTATATTCTGAATATGTTTGTAATAACTTTTGATTATCCATAATTTCAGTCAAATTACCAAAATCATCTGTAATCATAAATTCACTGATTGATTCTATTTGTGAGTGATATTCAAAATCAACTTTAATACCTTGGGAACTAAAAATATTGATAACCTCATTTATTGTATCTTGTAACTCATCAATATTTACATCACCCAAACAAATTATCTTGAATGACCGATTTATTTTAATATTATCGAATACCCTTACATTATGTGATGAAGAATCAAATTGTGTAGGATTTGGTTGTTCGGTAACATCCTTAGCTAAATTATCAAAGTTAACATCCTTCAAAATGTAGATGAAAAATACAACAACAGCAAGATTCAATAATGTTTTCATATGATTTATTTCTTTTGATTATACAAATGTAGTAAAAGTTTTTGATAACTAGTTATTCTTTCAAAAAAAAATATTTATAATTGAAAGAAAAAAAATATTCATATGGAAAAGGTACTAGTATTGAATGCGGATTTTACACCTATTAATGTAACTAGTGTTTATAAAGGATTTACTTTAGTAAGTAAAGGAAAAGCTGAAGTGTTAAAAGCGAGTGACAAACCCTTATTATCAGGTATGGGTGAATTTATACGTCCATTAATTATCAGATTATTAAACTTTGTCAAGTTCAGAGTTCATAAATTGAAAATCAATAGACATAGATTATATAAACGTGATGGTCACGAATGTACTTATTGTGGAAGTAAAAGAAACCTTACAATAGACCATATTATACCAAAATCTAAAGGTGGACAAAATACTTGGATGAACTTAGTAACTTGTTGTTCATCTTGTAATAGATTGAAGGGTGATAGAACACCAGACGAGGCAAATATGAAAATGAATATTAAACCTTATGAACCAACTATATTTTCAGATATAATCAATTCATCAGTTGGGGATATTTGGGAAGAATTCAAAACAACATTCTATTAAACACAAAAGGACGTGTAAACGTCCTTTTGGTAGATGTTGGATACCTCCCTTTCTTTAGTCGAGTTTATCCCATGTGAGTCCTACCTCACAGGTTTCTTTAAAATTATTTTTTTCCAAAAATACTTGATAAAACATTTCCACCTTTACCTTCTAGGTATGGACAAACAATTTTATCACCAATAAAGTTCTTAATTGATTGGAATATTTCACTTTCTTCACCTAATTCGAATAGAGTGTTTTCGATAAAACTTCCAACCATAGTTTTTCCACCAATACTTTTTGTCGCTTCAGCCGCAATAGTTTCCATTACACTTTTTGTGATTAAACCTGAAACAAATCTACAATCACTTAATTTAGGGAAGTCAGCTGGTGTTAGGTTTGTAATTGTTTTTAAAATTAAAGTACCCAAAGTTCCTTTAGGGTCGATACCCATTGTTTTTAGGATACCACCTGCTATAGTTTCAATAACGGTTGACATTAAACCTCCACCTGCAGCACCCTTTAGACCTGATAAAAAGTCACCACCTTTTCCACCTGTAAAAAAATTAGTGAGGTTTGATAATAAACCCATCTGTTCACTGATTATCATTTCATCAAACCCCTCGTTTCTCAATCTTACCATTTCACCCAATAAACAATCAGCTAATAGTTCAATATCCTTTCTATTCTTTACCTCAATACTTTCGAAAATGAATTCAATTCTTTTTCTTACTTCTCTTCCTTCAGTAATAAACTTCTTTGTTTTTTGAATTTTCAATCTTGTTAAACTTTCTGATACTAGTGTAGAAAGTTCATCATTCTTTGATTCTTTAAGGCTATAATTTAATATATTACCTTGTCCACCTCTAATTTTTATTCGTTGCATATATTGTATTTTATCTTTAAGACCAGGAAAATTTATTGCAGTTGAACAATTTCTTACAATTGGTTTTATTTTGTCAATAGTGTTTTGGTTAATTGGAATTTCTTTTTGAATCAATTCGTAATAGGACAAAATTAGGTTTCTACAATCTTTTTTGTTAGCCCCTTTACCTAGTTTTTCTACCAATGATAAGGTTTTACTATAAATCTGTTTAGGGGAAAAATCAGACATAGGCTTACAAAGTTTAGTACCTTTTTCAAAGTAATCAGGATACTTAATGTCGATGTCGATAATGTCGTCAGGTCCCTTTTCAGGTTCAGGTACTGAACAAATCTTGTACCCCGAAAACTCAGGAAGTGCTAAAATTCTTTTTTGTTCATCTTCCATTTTTTTAATTCCAACCCCCTTCTTTTTAGTTTTCCACATATAGAATGGTCTATTAGAACTAACTAAATCATCCATATATTGTTGTAATCCTTTTACAACATTATAATACATACCACCAGGTTTTAAGTCTGGGTCTTTCGCAACATCAGTTATATCATAATTTAATATGCCATTACCTTGTACACTTGCAAATTGTTTCCAACCTAAACTATTTTCTAAAGCTGATAACAATTCTTGTTGAACTTTTGATGTCTCAGGATTTGTTCGTTCTAACAAAGCATAACAACTCCATTTTGAAGTTCTAGCTACTTTACCTGTTTTATCATTTGTTGTACGATATTCTAAAGTGTAATCTGGTTTGTAATAAACAAACTTGTTGTTCGCGTTTTCAGGTTTTTTACTCAAAGCCGAAATAACTAATTCATTTGTTTCTGGATGTTGAGTAATTACATATCCTTCAGGGAAACAATTCGCCGCGGCAGCTGCTCTCAAAATTGGGTTTTCTATAGCTTTGAACTTTTCTAAAGGTTCATCTTGTTTATATTGTTCGAAAATTTTATACTTATTCATATCCTAATTTAACTATAAATATTATATGTCTTTTGCAAATCCTGCTGTAGGTAATGCAGAACCTTCAGGTGCAGCACCACAATCTTTCATAATTTTATCATATACTGATGTTGTAAGGATTTCACCATAACCCTTTTCCACCATTTTTTCTTTTAATGTTGGTGTAAACTTACCATCAATTGTGACTTCCAAACAACTTTGGACTCTCTTTATTTTATCATTAATACAACCAACTTCAAATGGGAAATCATCACATTTATTATACATAATTTGTTTTTTCAGTCCATCAGGTCCTAACAGAGCACCAAATAAACCTAATGATTTTTTTTCAGATTCACCAGATTTAACTTTTCCATCTGGTGTACAAGAATATGATGAAACCTCCTCAGTTTTGGGGTCAATTTTTTTACCATTATCAAACCACACAAAACCACCACCTTCATAAACTATAGTACCATCACTTGTTTTCTTTTGTTTTACATTCTTAGACAACGCAACACAAGGATATTTTTTCCAACTTTCAGGCACGTCTTTAAGTAATTCAGTAGCTGACTTAGATTTTTCAGATTTCTTAGTTTCTTTATTAGCGGCCTTTTGTCCCGCTGAAATATCTGAACTTATTTTAGTAAGACCATTATACGCATATTTTGCCATATCACCTAACCATTTTATACCTAACTTACTTGAAAAGTAAGCTACACTTTCACCAATATAAGTTGCTAATTTTCCAATACCTTTAGAAATTGTTTGGATTACTTTTCCAAATGTGCCCTTCCCGGCCAACGTTCCTAATCCATAAAAGTTAGTCAAACCTTTTGTATATGCTCCTAAACCTTTAGCTAAAGCTGGTGCCAATAATGATACAATATCAACTATGATATCTGAAATACTCCATTTTTTTCCAGACATCATTTTATAGATATCATAAATTAATAACGCTCCAAAAATTATTACGTTAGGGATTGTTCCTATTACAGGGATGAATGATACACCAGTCAAAACAGCTACCCCCAAAAATGAGGTTGCGATTGTTCTTAAACCTTCCATAAAACAATCAATATATCCACTACCTTTAGCACAAGTAAATGCTTTTGAAATCGTAGATTTTATATTATCCCAACCCCATTGTAACCAAGTTCTTTCTAATATTAGTGAGTCAATCAACCTTTCAGCATATAAAGTATTTAAACCTTTCCAACTATTTTCAAAAACTTTTCTTAAATCAGTTCTATCTGAACTTTCATTGATAAACAAAAGATTTTTTCCATATTTATTTTCCCACTCATTAATCACAGAAATTTGATTTTTGATACTCCCAATATTCATTGATTCATATAGGAACTTTCTTGCGGAATAAATATAATCATTCTCATTTATCAATCCCATATCAAATTTAACTTGGAGATTTTCCTTTAAAATATCGAGACCTAATTTTAGATTCTGAGAGTTATATTCGAGGATATTTTCATTTTCATCTAATGAAATTTTTACAATACCTTTATCAGTGAAAAAATATTGTAAATCATATGTTATACTTTGTATTTTTAATTCCGTATTCATTGTCTAAAGTAGTGTATTTGCTTTACCTCTCGTTATTTTATAGACATCTCTCCATTTAGTTAAACCAATGGGATTTGCTAAACCCCTTGTTGCACCTGATTCCCACTTAGTAACGGTTGGGTATTTTGTACCTCCACCAGTACCACCTCCACCTGCTGGTGCGTCTTGTTCATCAATTTCACCATCATTTTTTTTGGTTGTGTATCTTTTCATCAAAGAAATAAGAGTATCTATTTCGTATTGTCCCATTAAAAAATTTCAGGTTTAGGTAATTTATCTATAAATAGAACGAAATATTCATTTAGGAATGAAAGGATTTCATTTTCATCAACAAATAAGTCATCATCCTCAAAATCTTCATAATATTCATCATTATCTTCTTCAAATAATTCATCAGGTATATCATTATGAAATTTATAACCAAAATCAGAAATGTCGATAAATGGTATTTTTGTCTCTCTACACATTTCTTCAGAATCAGTGTTAGTTCTAAAAGTAACTTCTAATACTTCTTCCAAATTATTCAGATGAAATGTTATTACTTCTACAATTTCCATTTTAGTAATTTTTAAATTTTTTAAACATTTCTAATGTTTTGTTGACTTGCTCTTGTAATGGTTCAACCATCTCCTCATCTAAATTTTCGTCAAAACCCAATACTGAAATTTTACTGAATGATGGTTCATCATCTTCATCATCAAAATGTAATTCATATGTAACCTCGTCATCTTCATCATCAAATGTTCCGTGTTCCATATCAGAACTACTATCACCAATCATATCTCTACCATCAAAACCAACATATTCTGACTCAAATTCATCATCAGGGCCACCAAAATCAAATGAAATATCAGGTAAGTATTTTGCACCTGTCATTGCATCAGATTCGTTGATATTCATATTTGTATATGTTTTGACAACACCCTTGTTACTTACAGTAAGACCTTGTTTGTCATTTGCAAAATCTTGGACATATAATGGTTGTTGATTTATTTGTTGTCCATATGTGGTCACGAAACCATCATAAACCTTTCTGTGTTGGTCTAAAATATCATTTCGTTCTGCTTGGTTCATTTTGAAAAAATAAGCGTTCATATTTTAAATTTTATTAAGTTGATTTTGTATTTCCTGAGAATTAGGAATATTTTTTGTTTTTAGTAATTCAGCTATTTTTTTCGCTGTCAATCTATCCATTTTACCAATTGAGGTTGTTAATCCATTATCTGTTTGGAATTTTTTTAATTGTTCTTGTGTTTCAGCACCAAATTTTCCATCCGCACCAAATCTAGCTAACTTATATCCTAACAATTGTAACCCATCTTGGAATGTTTTTACATTCCCTTGAATAGTGTAAGCACCAGTATCACCTTCAAATTCAGCAACCTCTTCACCCATAAATGCTAATGATTCTGCAGATGTTTGGTCAGGGTTAGCATCAGGTATACTATTTAGTATATCATAATTTATATCACTACCATCACTATTTAACAAATCAGCAGTTCTTTTGACAAAAAATGGAACTGCAACAGAATACCCTCTTCTACTCCAAGGTGCTCCAATGGCATCTTTCGTAAATTTCTCGATAGACATTTCTGCGGGTATTTTTTCACCATTTTTTGAAATATAAGTAACAAGTACTTTAGAATCGGTGACATTATCAATCATTATTTTGTCCGTTTTGAAGGCAGCACCTTTTAAACGATAAGTTTTACCAGGAACAAACCCCAACTTCCTCAAAAAAAGAGGACCACTTTTTATTTTTGGTAATTTTTTAAAGAAGTTTTGCAACCTAACTTTAAGTTGTTTACTTAATGTTAGTTGTCCTAGTTCTTTTGCTGTTGTTTTCAACAAACCAGGTTTTTTAACAACATCATCGGCAGTGGCTTTAACTCCAGGTGTTTTTGTACCTTTAGCTTTTGCCAAAACACCATCAAAAATAGTTTTTACTCTATCGTAAAATTTTTGAATATACTTGGATATATTATCTCCATGTTTACCTAAAATATTTCTAGCTAACTTTGATTGTAATGCTTTTTGAAGTAAATTTTTTATACCACCAAGAATTGTTCCTAAATTTTTTCCAATAATTTCTAACGCGCCCAAAACAGCCTTTGAAGCAAATCCTCTACCTGTTTTTATTGCATTTTTTAAAACTGGGGCAACAGCTTGTAGTGGACCGGGTAATATTACAAAAGCAAAAGTTATTGCTGCCATAGTGTATAGTGAATCTCTCTCCTCAGCAGGTTTAAATTGAGCTTCTATAATGTAACTGAGGGCATTCAAAGCATCTACGATAGCTCCTGAACCGGGAATTACGAAGTCCATTCCAGCAGACAATAAATCAGCCCCTGTATGAAGAATATCACTGATACTCCAACCTTCCATAATTGGAACTTCTTCACCTGTTTGACAAGAATATATTTTGTTTTCATACATAATATATTTTCCATCAGGTGTGTACTTACACTCTAACAATTTTTGTAAAGGTCTTACCTCATCCTTTACGATACCATATAAATTTAAAATATGACTTCTATCTGATTCAGAAATTATAAACTTTTGCATATTGTTTTTTTTTAATAAATACTATAAACTATTTTGTTTAATCAAATGTTATCCAATAATTGTTTTTTTGTTATGGTATAACTTTCTTCTATTTTTTTCTTTTTCTTTTTTTTGTTAAAATCTTTTTCATACATCCACTTATCAGCATCTTCTAATAAATTATAAGTTCTGCCATTATCCCATTTGACATTATATTGTTTGTGTCCAAACACAACTACATATGGATTATTAAACTTATCTATAGGAACAACAACACCTCCTTCGTAAGTCATATTTGGTTCACCTTCCATAGTTAGTAGAATAACTCTATCACCAACCTTTAATTCTGGATTAATCATAATTTTAGTTTTGTATATAAATATTTATACAATATTTATTATTATGAAAATTATAATCACCGAACAACAAAAAAGAATAATTATCACTGAAAGTACTGGTGAGGAACTTGGTAATTTAATCAAACAAAATACTGAAAGGGTAAAAAAAATTGTAAATGAAGCTCAAGACCAAATTGGTATGAACTTACAATTTTTATTAACTTGGGGTGCTGGTATTGGTGGTTTTATGGGTCCTGTTGAAGATTTCGTAAGAGGAAAATATCCTGAGATTGATGAGAACGAGTTAGTTTTAATTTTGATTGGTATAATTGCAACATATTTTATAGACAACAAAAAAATTGTTACAAAAATCTATACAAAAATACAAGAGGATGGTTTGAGTGGGATTTTTGATAGAATATTGAAAAAAACTGATACATTCACAAATACATTTATCAATTTTATTGATAGCTTGGGTTTAACTTTCCACAAAATAACAAATATGTTAAGCTATACTTTTATTATCCCAATATTACCTATGATATATCAAATGGTTGAAGATGGAAGTACTGAAAATGTGGATTTGAAACAATTAGCTATCAGAATTATTAGTTTTACAGGTTTAACACTTTCAGGTATCATCTTCAAAGAATTATTATCCAAATTAGTTAAAAGATTCAAATCATAATATTTGAGTTTTCAAGATTTATATTTTATCCTTAAATCAAAAAGGATAAATTATGCAAAAATTCGACTTTAAGGACATTACACTAGTTCCTGAAACAATTTCCACAATATCATCAAGAAGTGAAATTAATATTTTCACACCAGAGGGGTCTCTCCCAATCATAGTTAGTCCAATGGACACTGTAGTTAACAAAGAAAATTACGAAATATTCCTAGATGAAAACCTTGAGGTATGTTTACCTAGAGGTGAAAGGCCATACTACGACAATACATTTTGGTCAATTTCTTTATCAGACTTTGAATTAATGATACATAAACATAAAACTTATGGTACTATGGTTCATCAAAAAAGGATATTGGTTGATATTGCAAATGGTCATATGTCAAAACTATATGACTTGTGTAAGTATTTCACTGAAAATATGAAAAGTACAAACCAATTAATGATTGGAAATATTGCAAATCCTAATACATACGAGTTATTTGCCGAACTTGGTGTCGATTATATTAGAGTTGGTATTGGTGGTGGTTCAGGATGTTTAACTTCAGCAAATACTGGTGTGCATTATCCAATGGCTTCTTTAATATCAGAGTGTTATAACATCAAAAAGAAAAGAGGTTATACAACAAATATTGTTGCTGATGGTGGATTTAGAAACTATGATGATATTATCAAAGCATTAGCCCTTGGTGCCGATTATGTGATGTTAGGTGGAGTATTAAACAAAACATTGGAATCTTGTTCTCCTGTTTATTTAGGTAAACTCATTCCATTAAATGAAAATACCTCCAAATATGTTTGGAATAATTTCAAATTCCTTAGAAAGTTTATGTATAAGAAATTTAGAGGAATGAGTACAAAAGAAGTACAAAGAAAGTGGGGTAAAAATAAGTTGATTACATCTGAGGGTATTACGAAATACAATAAGGTAGAATATACATTAGATAAATGGATTGAAAATCTTGTAGACTATCTAAAATCAGCAATGTCTTATACTAATTCAAAAACACTTGAGGAGCTCAAAGAAACCGAATATGTGTTTATAACAGAAAATGCTTTGAAAAGATTTAATAAGTAATATCAAACAAAGGTAATCAGGACTTTTAATTCTTGATTACCTTTTATTACTCTATGATATACACCTTCAGGTATATAATACTTTTCACCAATAACTAATTTTTTAGGGAATTCGTTGTCCATTTGTAAAAACCAATCATCCCCATCCAATATTTCAACTAATCTATTTTCCCTATCACGATGCCATTTTAATTCCTCATCGTCAACATCAGGTGAAAATGTTCTTAATCGTTTATTACCAATTATTTCTTGTTCGAAAGGTAGTTTTTCCATTACCAACTAGCACTTGACTTTAAACCCAATTTTTTTGCGTGTCGACCAACATTACAACTCCAATAACCAGCAGTTGTTCTATCTTTCTTTTGGTCACACTTATGTCTTGCTCTAAATGATTTTGCTGCTTTTGGATTTCTATTTCTCACCTTTAGGTTGGGGTCACCAAATGTTACTTTCTTGATTGTTCCTTTTGGTGTTTTAACATATACCGCAAACTTTTTAGGTCCTCCTGGTGTTCTAAATGGTGAATTAAGTTTAACATTTTTTCCGTGATGTTTTGCTTCAAACAATAATTCTTCAACTTCCTCTTCATACATTGGAGCATCTAACCATACCTCATCCCCATTTTCTAATAAAACTTTTTTACCTAAATCTGACTCAACCAACCAAGTGTCCTCTTCATTCAATTCTATTTTACCATCATAATATAAGTTTCTTACCTCATTAATTAACTTAAAATATTTCTCAGAGTATATTCTAAAAATATTTTCATTCAATGGAATCTTATTTTCCAAATGATATTTTAAATCCTCAGAAATCATACAATGTTCAGTCAATTTCATTACCGGATTTAGTGATTCTCTTAGAACTTTCTTTATTAAGTTATCTAACTTGGTACTCATATATTTTGTTTTTAAAATAAATATCCTTATATTAGTAATGATATTTTATAATCACAATTAATAAATGACTATGTTACTAATTTTATTTTTAATCGTTCATACCTTTATAAGAATATACATTTTTGCTAAAGTATTTTATCTAATGTGTATGACTTATTATTATCCCGAAACATATCCTATTTCATTATTAACTTGGTGGATTTATTTTTTAATTTTTGATATATGGATTGACCATTTATTGAATAACAAAAAAATAGAAAAAGTAATAGAAAAAAAAGATGAGTCCATCGATTGAGGGATTTTTTTATTTTGTTAATCTTGTTATATTTATAAAGAAAAAAGTTTATGAAAGGTTACAATATAAAAGAATCTAATATACGTAAAGTTATCCGACAAAAATTAATGGAACAAATGGAAACGTCTGAACCAAAGGAAGAAAAAAAAGTTAGATGTGTTCCTGAAAATATTATGCCATTGGAGGAAATTGTAGGAAATGCTGGAGAGTATGTAACATACGCACCTGGTGTTACAAAAAGAAAAATGGGAGTTAATTCTATGGTAGATACTTTAGGTATTTTGAATAATTTAAGATTATTCAAAGACATCAAAGATGGTGGTTCTCACTTAGCTTACGATATGATGCACCATTTAAATAAGTTCAGAAACAAAAATTATTACGATGAAACAACAGGTGGTTGTAATAAAGCTATGGACAAAATTATTGAATTATACAAAGAAAACGAACACGGAACTGAACTTGTTAAAGATATTGAGAGAGTTTTAAATCTTCAAACTAAAGATGATGAATTAACTCCATCACCAAGAGCGAAAGAATACCTGAAAAGAGCTTTGGCTTTAGTTAAAGGTGAATAATCTAACCTCTTAGGAGGACTATTAGGACCGTTTGCTGTTACGGCAACAAAAAAAGAGGACATCGCTACGTCCTCTTTTTCTTTTATATCCTATTTATTAAGAAAATTTACTATGAAAAACAAACTATTTTTCGGATGGGAAAATATTAAATGGTTAATTAGAGAAGTTACTAATATGTATTCATCTAAAGAATCATTTTTTTCCAAAAAAAGGATTGAGTCCGGAATCGCTTTCATCATTGCACAATGGGGAATGATTTTCTTTTTATTAGAAAAACATTCAGTTCTAACAATGACTGATTTGATTATGTGGGCAGGTGTTGAGTTTGCAATCTCAGGTTATATTATTCACCAAATCCAAAAAGAAAAGAAAACTGAAGAACAAAAAGAAGAAACCCCCAACGAATAGTCAGGGGTTTTTTGTTTTACTTTACTTCTTCAAACTCTACATCTGAACCTGTAAAACCATCAGTGTTTTCAGTTTGTTCACTCACATTACTATAAAGTTCTTGGGTAATTTTTTGCATAATTGAATTAACATTATCTAACGCAGGGTCAATTTTTTCAATTTCACCAGTGTTTTTAGCCTCTTTTAATTCCTCCAAACCTTTTTTAACTTCTTCTTTGTGTTCATCAGAGATTTTTTCATCCAAATCCTTCAAAGTTTTCTCAATATTAAAGATTGTACTATCAGCCTCATTGATTTTTTCAGCTTTTTCTTTAGCTAATTTATCACTTTCAGCATTTTCCTCAGCTTCTCTCTTCATTCTGTCGATTTCTTCTTGTGAAAGTCCAGATGATGACTCAATTCTAATCGTTTGTTGTTTGTTTGTTCCCTTGTCTAAGGCCGAAACATTGATAATACCATTTGCATCGATGTCAAAAGTAACTTCGATTTGAGGAATACCTCTCATTGATGGTGGAATACCATCTAAATGGAATCTACCAATAGTTCTGTTGTCTTTTGCCATTGGTCTTTCACCTTGTATTACGTGAATTTCAACAGAAGGTTGATTATCTACCGCAGTTGAGAAGATTTGTGACTTTTTGGTTGGAATTGTTGTATTTGCTTCGATTAATCTTGTCATTACACCACCCATTGTCTCAATTCCTAATGAAAGTGGGGTAACATCCAATAAAAGAACATCTTTTACATCACCAGCTAATACACCACCTTGAATCGCAGCACCCAAAGCAACAACTTCGTCAGGATTTACACCTTTTGACGCTTCTTTTCCGAAAAACTTCTTAACTGCTTCTTGAATTGCAGGGATTCTAGTAGAACCACCAACCAAAATAACCTCATCAATGTCATTAATTGTCAATCCAGCGTTTTTAAGAGCTGATTTACAAGGTGCAATCGTTCTTTCAACCAATTTATCAATAATTTGTTCAAACTTTGCTCTTGTAAGTGTTTTTACAAGGTGTTTTGGTTGATTATCAATTACCATAAAGTAAGGTAAGTTAATTTCAGTACTTTGAGATGAAGATAATTCAATTTTTGCCTTCTCAGCTGCCTCTCTTAACCTTTGGATTGCCATAGAATCATCATTCCAAGCACCATTGTTCTCATTTTTGAACTCGTTTTTTAACCAATCAGAAATAGCATTGTCAAAGTCATCACCACCTAAGTGTGTATCACCATCGGTTGATAATACTTCAAATACACCACCACCTAATTCTAGTACAGATACATCGTGAGTACCTCCACCACAATCAAAAACAACGATTTTAGAGTCCTTGTTTTTCTTATCAAGACCATAAGCAAGAGCAGCTGCAGTTGGTTCATTGATAATTCTCTTAACTTTCAGACCCGCAATCTCACCAGCTTCTTTTGTTGCTTGTCTTTGAGCATCATTGAAGTAAGCAGGAACTGTGATAACGGCTTCAGTTACTTCTTGACCCAAATAATCTTCAGCAGTTTGTTTCATTTTCTGTAACACCATTGCTGAGATTTCTTGAGGTGAGAATTGTTTATCATCAATCTCTACTCTTGGGGTGTTGTTTTTCCCTTTTACGACCTTATAAGGAACTCTCTTAACCTCTGACTTGGTTTCGTCATAATTTGAGCCCATAAAGCGTTTGATTGAATAAATTGTTTTGTCAGGATTGGTTACAGCTTGTCTTTTTGCTGGGTCTCCAATCTTTCTTTCACCATTGTCAACAAATCCAATGATTGAAGGGGTTGTTCTTTTACCTTCATTGTTTGTTATTACAATTGGTTCTCCATTTTCCATTACGGCTACACACGAGTTTGTAGTCCCTAAATCGATTCCAATAATTTTACTCATATTTTGTTCGTTTTTGTTTGAATTATATTGTTTATTTTTTATGTAGTCAATTCTACTCACAAACATTTGTTATAAAAAATTAATCCAAACCTTTTTAACCTGACAAATTGTCAGTTTTAATGACAAAACATAATTTTTTTTATTATTTTTATAAAAAAATTGATTTTTCTAAAATCTTATCGTATTTATTCCTAAAAGAAAAAAAATGGACATCAATCTAAACAACATATACAATTTTTAATTCATAACCCCCTTATTATTAGGGGGCTTTTTTTTATAAACCAATAAACAAAATTAATAACAAAAATGAAAAACACACAAATCTACAACGAGTTAGTACAAAAGATGAGAAACTTTTTCCAAGCCAAAGGTTTCTTGGAGGTTCCAACACAATCTAGACTTTCAATCCTTGCCGCTTGTGAAAATCCACATAGCATCACAAAATTTGAATATTCAGGTGAAATTTGGCCTTTACCACAAACAGGTCAAATGTGGTTGGAATATGAATTACTTCTAAATCCTGAATTTCCTGGTGTATATTGTATCTCCACATCATACAGACAAGAAGCAAACCCAATCCCTGGTCGTCACGACTTAATCTTCCCTATGTTCGAAGTTGAAACAAAAGGAACTAAAGAAGATATGGTTAAACTTCAAGCGGAAATGTTAGAATATTTGGGATTTGATATTCCAATAGTTGTAGATTATAATGAACTTTGTGAAAAATACGGAACTGAAATCCTTGAAGCTGAACACGAAACAAAAATGTGGAATGAAATCGGTGATTCTATCTCACTTCAAAACTTCCCATTGAGAACAAATCCTTTTTGGAATATGCAAAAGGGTGAAGGTGACAAATTCCAAAAGGTTGATGTTATCCTTTTCGGTCAAGAAACAATCGGTTCTGCTGAAAGAAGTTGTGATAAAGAAAGTATGAAAGAAATGTTCTACACAATCGAAGGTGGGAACTACTCAGCAAAACTTTTTGAATTATTTGGTAAGGAAAGAGTAGAAAAAGAATTGGAACATTTCTTATCTTTGGATTTCTTCCCAAGATTTGGATGGGGTTGTGGCCTTACAAGATTGGCAAGAGCTTATGAATTGAATCTTACAAAAAAACTTACTGAAGCAATCATTTAATTATGGCGAAAAAACTAAACCCTGAACCTCAAATGACACAAGATACCAAATCAGAAGTTGTTATAGACCACGGAGATATCATCCAAATATGGAAATATGACAAAAAATTGGGTAGAAATGCCTATGAAGTGGAAAATGTTTATAAAGGGGAAGCTAAGTTTAGTAAATTAAAAAAGGGGTCGAAATAGACCCCCTTTTTTTTATTCTTTTTCCTCTTTTCCTGAGTATTTAACCCCCATTATTGTACCGATTATACTAAATGCGTTAGTTAATAATATACCTAACATATTTGACCAAGTAGAACCAATCATTTGTGTATCTTTGTTTATTACTAAAGCCAAAATATACATAAATGTGGTTATAATACCGATAGATATAATAACACCTAATGCAATTCTCACGATGTTACCAATTAATTCGGTTTGTTTTTTCTTTTGTAGAACATCCAAATCATTAACCGCTGCAGTTTTGGCTTCTTCTGCTTGGATTCTTGCTAATTCTGACTTGGCCATCTCTTGTTGAAGTTCCACACTCATTCTTTGGTTGTCTTGTTGCCAAGCAAGTAACTCTCTATTTTGAACTTCGAAAGTCATTTTTGCCTCCTCAACCTCTTTCAAAGAAACTTGGAGTTCATCCATTATTCTTTGATTTTCAGTATTGAGTTCAATTAGTTCTTTGTTCTTTTCCTGAACTTGTTTTGTTATTTCTAACCTTTTTTTTCTTGTTTCTTTATCTTTATCCTTACAATTCTCAACATATTTAGCAAAATCAGGGTCATCTGAAGAGTCAATAATCTTCAAAATATTACCTTCTAAACCAATATTTTTCTTTTCGAGTAATTCTATTAACTCTTGTTTTGTTTCCTTATTAAATTTCATTATTTATACACCTTAAATGAGGCAGTTCTTTTTTTATAGCCTTCATAATCTTTTTTGAATTCTTCTAATCTAGGTTCGATATCATCAGATTTTATAATCCAAAATTGTGCGCCAGCTTGAACAGCTTTAGCTTGTTCTTCAGGTTCATTAGATGAGGATATAATCCCTATAACCACATTATTACCATACTCAAAGTTAATCTTTCTAATCAATTCTATACCATCAAAGGAAGAACCAATTATATTTAAATCAACAAATACACACTCAGGTCTATCTGAATAATCACCACCCAACCATTTTTGAAAAAGTTTAGCGGCTTCATCAGAACTATTCAATGATTTTAGTGATAAACTAATATCTAATAAAGAACAAGCGTCTTCAAAAACTAAATGGAACAAGTCCTCATCATCTACCAACATTAACGAATCAATCATTTTTTGTTTTTTTTTTATTTTATGTTTATTTTCATTTTAGTACCAATATCATTTTTTTCACATGTAATTTCAAATCCGTGTTCTTCTAAAATTGCAACACAAATATTTAACCCTAATCCTGTACCACTCTCTTTTTGTCCTTCTTTTCTTGTATATGGTTTTGATAAATGGTCGAAATCTTGTTGAGTGATTCCTCTACCATTATCTTGTATTATTAACAAATCCCCCTCCATAAATATTTTAACAAATTTCGTATCAGAATCGTTATATTTCAAACCATTTCTTATCAGATTATCAATTGATGTACAAAACAATGACTCATTCACATCTTTAGTTATTAATTCCTCGATATGAACCTGACTTTTGTATGAGGTTGTTGTTAAGTAACTTTCTAAAATACTTTTTAGATTACATTCTGTTTTATTTAATACAACATCTTTTTTTACTAAGTTTGTAAATTCATAAACACCTTTATAAACTTTTTGAGCATGGCTCAACCCATCTTTAATCATTTTAAATGGTGCTGTTATTTTTAACTCCTCTATTTGTTCAATAGTTAATCTTCGTTCTAATGAACTAACTCCCCTAGGTATGTATGTGTTAATACCTGAGTGCATATCGTGTCTTAGAATCTTTGCTGCGTGTTCTAAATAAGTGTTCTTTTTCTCAATTTCTATTGATTGTGTAATTCTATCAGTTATATCTGTTGCAATTTTCATTACTCTTTGTACTTTACCATCTATATCAAATACAGGATTATATGAAGCTTGAATCCAAACTTTGTTTTTATCTTTAGTAAACCTTAAAAACTCATCAGTAACATATTCTCCACTTTTTAACAATTTCCAAAACTCTTTATATTCAGGAGATTTTGAATATTCCTTTGAAACAAAAATCTTATGATGTTTACCTTTTAATTCTTTTTCTTCATAACCCATTTTTTCACAGAATAAACTATTAGCAAACATAATTTTACCATCCAAATCAAACTCAATAACCATATTCGATGTATTAATAGCATTCATCCTATTTTTTATATCAATTTCTTTTTTCTTGACTTCTGTTACATCATATCTGATTGACATATACCCCAAAAACTTACCATTTTCATCAAAATCACCTTTTATATATGAATCAACCCAATATAAGTTACCATTTTTATCCCTATTTGTAACAATCTCATTCCAAATCTTTTTCTCAACGACAACATCTTTGTACATATTAGCCCAAAACTCCTTGGGATGTTTACCCGAATTAACAATACTATGGTCTTTTCCTCTTACTTCATCTAAAGACCATCCAGATACTTCCTCAAACTTTTTATTTACATATGTTATTCTACCTTTATTGTCCGCTTTAGAAACCAAAACAGATGTATCAACAAACTTTTCGAACTCTTGTAAATTACCTCTCAAAATATTACTTTCTTTAACCGAATAAGCAAAAGAATATAGTGATGATAACATTTGAGCAAAGTTAACTTCTAATCCAATCCATTCCCTTAATGTTTTACTCTCAATACACACAACACCAATTACATCGCCTCTGTACATAATTGGAACATCCAACATAGATTTAATACCAAGGGGTTTCAAATACCCTTCAACAAAACAATATGTTGCGGTATGAGTTTCAGCATTGTTTGCAATAATAATCGGATTGATTTCTAAGTGTTCAAAATAGGCGATAAAATCTTTTTTATACATTTCCGCCCCACTATACCATTCATCTTCTTTTTTAATATAAAGTTGTTGACAGATAATTGAGGTTTTATCTGAATTATATAACCAAATTGAACATCTATCAGCATCAATTGATTCTGTTACTTCCTTTGTTAAAGTTTTTGCCCCATCCTTTACATTTCCTTGATAAAATAATGAATTGTGTGATTGTGATATAAGAACTTTGTTAAGTTTTTTGGAGTATTGTGTTAATTTTATATTATGTTTTAATTTATTAGTATATTCTTTTACCAAGATTGAAAAGAATGGTAAAAAAACAATAAAACAAGATAATTCAATTATTTTGATTAATTGTAGTGCGTCATTTATAAAAAATAATGAAATCATCTTCATTATAAAGAAAATTGACATAATTAAAACTGAAAAGTAAATAGAAATTTTAACCTTGATTGACATAATTGATAACTTTTTTTTATATAAATACTAACTGAACCTAGTTAATTGGTATTTATAAAAAAAACTATAAAACTATGTTAAAAATCGGTTCACAAGGAGAATTAGTTAAACAACTCCAAACAAAATTAGGCGTTACTGCCGATGGTGCATTCGGTCCTGGTACTGACAAAGCACTTAAAGAATGGCAAACTAAAAATGGTTTAGTTGCTGATGGTATTGCAGGTCCTGCAACACTTGAAAAAATGGGAATTACAATCCCTACTGTCCAAAAAGAGACATTAAAATTAGACAAATTGAAAGGACAAATCCCTGATTCAGTAATCAATGAAATTAGTGAGAATGGTGATAAGTTTGGGATTATCACAAATCTTAGATTGGCTCACTTTTTAGCTCAATGTTCAACGGAATCAGGTAATTTTAAAGTACTTAATGAAAATCT